>OGMF01002310.1_pt1 | contig 16597 bp, 17 predicted proteins | sample 1572921 | NCBI WGS metagenome assembly OGMF01 (sample SAMEA2581919, study PRJEB24529) | metagenome | biome: Human gut stool | place: China | collected 2011
TGCATAGCAAGACGTAATGCTTCTTTCGCAACTTCTTCAGGTACTCCTGCAAGTTCGAACATTACACGTCCTGGCTTAACTACAGCTACCCAGTATTCAAGAGCACCCTTACCTTTACCCATTCGAGTTTCAGCAGGTGTAGCTGTTACTGGTTTATCAGGGAAAATCTTAATCCAAACCTTACCACCACGCTTTACATAACGTGTCATTGCGATTCTGGCAGCTTCAATCTGATTTGACTTAACCCAACCAGGTTCCATTGCTACGATACCATATTCACCATATGAAATCTTGTTTCCTCTAGTTGCTTTTCCTCTCATAGAACCACGGAACTGTTTTCTATGTTTAACTCTTTTTGGCATTAACATTATTTATCGCTCCCTTCTTTAGTTGGAAGTATTTCGCCGTTGTAAATCCAAACCTTTACACCTACTTTTCCGTAAGTTGTTTCAGCTTCCGCGAAACCATAATCGATATCAGCACGTAATGTCTGAAGAGGAATTGTTCCTTCACTGTAGAACTCTGTACGAGCCATATCAGCACCACCAAGACGTCCTGATGTTGAAGCCTTAATTCCTAAAGCTCCAGCCTTCATTGTTCTAGACATTGCAGACTTCATAGCCCTTCTGAAAGATACACGGTTTTCTAACTGCTGTGCAATGTTTTCTGCAACAAGCTGTGCATCCTTATCAGGTCTCTTAACGTCTTTAACGTCCATGAACAACTTCTTATCTGTCATTTTCTGAACTTCAGCTTTAACTTTTTCTATTTCAGCGCCACCTTTTCCGATTACAAGACCAGGCTTAGCTGTGTAAACATTAACTCTTACTCTGTCAGATGATCTTTCGATTTCAATCTTAGAAACACCTGTACTGTATAATCTCTTCTTTAAGTATGTTCTGATTTTGTAGTCTTCAACTAGGTTGTCAGCAAAATCAGCTTCTGCATACCATCTTGAGTCCCAGTCTTTAATAACTCCGACTCTTAATCCATGTGGATTAACTTTCTGTCCCATACTTTGCCTCCTATCTTATCTCTCATCAAGCACAATAGTAATGTGGCTGTTTCTCTTTAAGATTCTATAAGCTCTACCCTGTGCTCTAGGTTTGATTCTCTTCATTGTAGGTGCTGAATTTGCATAGCATTCTGCAATGTAAAGTTTACTAACATCCATGTTATTGTTGTTTTCAGCATTTGCAATAGCTGAATTTAATAATTTCAAAATTACGCTTGATGCATATCTTGGGTTGTATGTTAAAATACCGATTGCTGTTTCAACATCTTTACCTCTGATGGCATCTAAAACGAAGCATGCCTTCTGTACAGACACTCTAGCGTAAGATAACTTAGCTGATGGTCTTGTATCTTTATTAGCATTTCTTTCTCTCTTTATCTGGGATCTATGTCCTTTTGCCATAGATGAGACCTCCTTTCAAATTCTAACGGTTATTTAACCTCTCTTTTCGTCTTTTCCGTGTCCTCTGTAAGTTCTAGTAGAAACGAATTCACCAAGTTTATGTCCAACCATATCTTCTGTAACATATACTGGAACATGCTTTCTACCATCATGGACAGCGATTGTGTGTCCAACCATCTGTGGGAAAATTGTTGAACGTCTTGACCAAGTCTTAACAACTGTCTTTTCATCAGTTTCGTTCAATGCTTCAATCTTCTTCATTAAGCTCTCATCCGCAAATGGGCCTTTTTTTAATGATCTAGCCATTAGTTTCTACCTCCTTATTTCATGTTCTTTCCGTCACGTCTTCTAATGATCATCTTGTTAGACTTCTTATTCTTCTTACGAGTCTTCAAACCAAGTGCTGGTTTACCCCAAGGTGTGCATGGTCCTGAACGTCCTACTGGTGCACGTCCTTCACCACCACCGTGTGGATGGTCATTAGGGTTCATAACAGAACCACGAACTGTAGGTCTGATACCCATATTACGCTTACGTCCTGCTTTACCAATGTTTACAAGACCGTGTTCAATATTACCAACAGTACCAATTGTTGCTCTGCAAACTAAAGGTACTAATCTCATTTCTCCTGAAGGAAGTCTTAATGTTGCATATTTTCCTTCCTTAGCCATTAACTGAGCTACGTTTCCGGCAGCACGAACTAACTGTCCACCCTTTCCTGGATATAACTCAATGTTGTGGATTTCTGTACCAACTGGGATAGCTGAAAGTGGTAAACAGTTACCTACTTTTACTTCAGCGTTTTCGCCATTCATAAGTACATCTCCTACCTTTAATCCGTTAGGAGCGATGATGTATGATTTTTCACCGTCAGCGTAGCAGATTAATGCGATGTTTGCTGTTCTGTTTGGATCATATTCAATACTCTTAACTGTTGCTGGAATATCAACTTTGTTTCTCTTAAAGTCGATAATTCTATATTTTCTTCTAGAACCACCACCATGGTGTCTAACTGTTATTTTACCCTGATTGTTACGACCAGCTGTTTTCTTGAGAGATACTGTTAAAGACTTCTCTGGTGCTGCCTTTGTAATCTCTGCATTGTCAAGCATAGTCATAGCTCTTCTTGAAGGTGTGTATGGGTTAAATGTCTTAATTCCCATTTTAATTCTCCTTTCAAACTAAACATTTATTATCACGCTTGTTTCTGCGTCTAACTATTTCCTGTAAGCGATAAGGTATCCTCCCACTTTGTGGGTCCCTCCTTACCGCAATCTATAAACCAGCGAAGATTTCAATATCTGCACTGTCTTCTGTTAACTGAACGATAGCTTTCTTCTTAGCTGCTGTCTTTCCAGTTACATAACCACGTCTACGGTTCTTGCCGTTTAAGTTCATTGTGCTAACGCTTTCTACTTTTGCTCCTTCGAACATTTTTTCAACTGCATCTGCAACCTGTGACTTAGTAGCTTCTGTGTGAACGTAGAATGTATATTTCTTTTCTGCCATAGCGTTCATACTTTTTTCAGTAATAACTGGTGAAAGTATAACGTCATAATATTTAATATCTGCCATTATGCGTACACCTCCTCAATTGTTGCTACAGCTGCTTTTTCAACTACTAATGTATCGTACTTAAGAATGTCGTATACATTGATTGTGTTTGTTAAAGCAGTTTTCACTGTAGGGATGTTCTTAGCTGATTTTACTGTGTTAGCATCATTTTCGTTTAATACTACTAATGCCTTGTCAGCCTTTAAGTTTGCCATAACCTTTGCAAATTCCTTTGTCTTAGGAGCTTCAAACTTAAGTTCATCAACTACGATTAACTTTCCTTCATTAACTCTTGATGTTAATGCTGATTTAAGAGCTAATCTCTTTTCTTTCTTATTCATCTTAAATGAATAATCTCTTGGTGTTGGAGCAAATACAACTCCGCCGCCTGTCCACTGTGGAGCACGGATAGATCCCTGTCTTGCATGACCGGATCCTTTCTGTCTCCATGGTTTTCTTCCGCCGCCTCTTACTTCAGAACGTGTTTTAGCTTTCTGAGTACCCTGGCGTTTATTTGCAAGCTGTGCTACAACAGCCTGATGTACTAAGTTTTCATTAACTTCAACACCAAATACTGCATCGCTAAGTTCGATTGTTCCAACTTCGCTTCCTTCCATATTTAAAACAGATACTTTTGCCATCTGTGCGTTCCTCCTTTCAAATACTACTTACCGGCTTTAACAGATTCTTTAATTGTTACTAAAGCTTTCTTAGGTCCCGGTACAGCACCCTTAACAAGAAGAAGGTTGTTTTCTGCATCAACTCTTACAACTTCAAGATTCTGTACGGTTACTTTTACGCAACCCATATGTCCCGGCATTCCCTTGCCCTTGAATACACGGCTGGGTGAAGAGCAGGCACCATTGGAACCCTGATGACGATGGAATTTGGAACCATGAGCCATAGGACCTCTGTGCTGTCCATGTCTCTTGATTGCACCCTGGAATCCTTTACCTTTGGAAATAGCGGATGCATCAATTTTGTCTCCAGCTGCAAATACATCAGCTTTGATCTCGCTTCCAAGTGTATATTCCTCTGCGTTGTCAAGTCTGAATTCTCTGACATATCTCTTGCAGGAAACGCCTGCCTTGTCGAAGTGTCCTTTCAGAGCCTTGTTTACGCCATGTCTGTGAACGATTTCTTTCTTTCCGTTCTTATCTTTGTTAACGATTCTTTCCTTCTTGTCAACAAAGCCAACCTGTACTGCGCTGTAACCGTCGTTTTCTGCGGTCTTAACCTGTGTTACCACACAAGGTCCAGCCTGAAGTACTGTTACGGGAACTAAAGCTCCGTCCTCTGTGAAGATTTGAGTCATTCCGACTTTTGTTGCTAAAATAGCTTTTTTCATTTCTTTACCTCCATTTGATTCTACAGCGGACCCGATCGGGTCATTCTAGTGTAGGGGTTAAAATTGTTTTGGAAGTTCATACTCCCTATGTCTTCATTGCATCGGATGAATCAGAATTATTTGTTCTTCATCTTGATGTCAATGCTAACACCAGCGGGCATTTCCAATCTCTGTAATGCTTCAACCGTCTTAGGTGTCGGTGTAATGATATCGATCAGTCTCTTGTGGGTTCTCTGTTCGAACTGTTCTCTGGAATCCTTATACTTATGAACCGCTCTTAAAATAGTAACAACTTCCTTCTTGGTAGGAAGGGGTACCGGTCCACTCACCTGAGATCCGTTCTTCTTAACTGTTTCGATGATTTTCTTGGCAGACGCATCTACTAACTGATGATCGTAAGCCTTGAGTGTGATTCTCATTACTTGACTTGCCATAAAAAAAGTCGCCTCCTTTTCGCACTTTTTAATAATAGGAATGATATTCCTTAGAAGTACGACAAGCGGTGACTGTACACTCCTCCGTGCGTGTCCTGCCTTTTCATAAGTCAATGCGCGGATTTCCGCGCTCTTATGTCCGGCACGCTTAACGCCCGTGTCTCTGCAGTATTGCAGACAAATTGTTTGTACAGTGACTTGCCGTCAGGTTCTTTGGCCATTTGCATGGCCTCTTGACATTCGCTCCACGGAAAACCTGCAGTGCCTTTCGGCCCTGCAGCAACCTCACGCTTCAACGCTATCATGCCACAGCAATTGTTAGTATACATGATGTTTGGGAAATATGCAAGAAATTTTTTTAAAAATTTTGTGTATTTTTTCTTTTTATTTTCTATCAACCCACTAGGTAAATTATACTTAGTTCTTCCGGGGTGTCAAGGAACAGAATGTGTAAATTCTGTGAATTCCGGTCATTGCTATACGTGACTATTTTTCTTTCCTGTGTTATTCTAAAATCAATAATCAGTACATCCATTATATTTTTATATTCTTCTGCCCAGCTTCTCCGAATACTCAGTACATCCATTATACGTAAGGAGGAACCCCATATGTACCTTTTACCCAGACCGCAGGAAATGCTTCTGCAGGACAATGTCTTTTATGTTGATTACACAGCCGAGATCTGTATCGATCCGGAGGCTTCCCCGGAATGGCTGCATTATGCTTCCCTTTTGCAAAAGGAGATCGAACAGGATACCGGATTTCATCTGAATATTAATCGGAATCTCCCCGTTTTCCAAACCCCGTCCATTCTTTTGAAATCCACCTCCGGACACTCGCAGCAGGAATACACCCTGCGTATCCGGGAATCCGGAATTCTTCTTACCGCTTCCTCCAACAGTGGTATGTTATATGCGATCCAGACCCTCCGGCAGATCATCCGGCAGGAAGGAGCCTGTCTCCCCGGTCTGGATATCCACGATTTCCCTGTTATTTCGAACCGTGGACTTTACTATGATGTCACCAGAAGCCGTATTCCCACCCTTTCCTATCTTAAAAAAATGGCAGACACGCTGTCCTTTTACAAAATAAATCAGCTGCACCTTTACATTGAGCATACCTACATGTTCCGTAATTTAAGTGAAGTGTGGCGTGATGATACTCCGCTTACCTCCAGCGACATTCTTGAACTTGACCGGTACTGTGCAGATCTTGGCATTGAACTTGTCCCCAGTATTGCATCATTCGGTCATCTGTATAAGATCCTGCGTACCAAATCCTTCCGTCACCTTTGTGAACGTGAAGATCTCTGTGAAGAACCATTTGGTTTCATAGACCGGATGGAGCATCACACCATTGATGTTTCGAATGAGGAAAGCTTTTCTTTTATCTGGTCTTTAATTGAGGAATACCTACCTCTGTTCCGTTCCGATAAGTTTAATATCTGTGGAGACGAAACTTTTGATCTCGGAACGGGAAAAAGCCATGAGCTTGCAGAGCGGGAAGGCACCCAGCAATTATACATCCAATATATCAAAAAGCTCTGTGACGCACTTGTCACCCATGGCAAAACACCTATGTTCTGGGGCGATATCGTATGCAAATCACCGGAGGTGCTCTCCGTACTGCCTAAAGAAACTATCTGTTTAAACTGGGGATATGATGCCAACGTTGGCGAAACCAATACGGCACTTTTGTCGAAAACCGGCGTGCGCCTATACAATTGTCCGGGTGTAAGCGGCTGGAACCAGTTCGTAAACCAATATCATACTGCTTATGAAAATATTCGGAGGATGTGCAGTTACGGCATTCAATATGGTGCTGAAGGTATTCTGAACACCGACTGGGGTGATTTTGGACACATCAACCATCCGGATATGAGTGTCATCGGATGGATTTACGGTGCAGTCTTTTCCTGGAACAACGAAGAGATTCCTTTTGACGAAATCAACCATGCCATCTCCCGAATCGAATTTCACGATCCCAACGAGCAGTTTGTCCACCTGGTTCACAACATTTCAACATTATGGACCTTCCATTGGGGTGATCTGATCGGTTCGCTTGAAAAACACAGACCTTTTTTTGATGCAGACCACCTCCCGGCTCTCAGACATTCCGTAAAACTTTTGAACGCAAAGAGGACTGAACTGCTCTCTTATATCTCCTGCATGGATGGGCGTAAGAAGGACGTCATACGTCCCTATCTGATTGCATTGGACGGAATGCTTCTGCTTCAGGAGATTGCGATTTTCTTTGTCGATAGAAATGAAAGCACCGGGCAGGAAAACGGACGGCTTTTAGCCGGAAGGCTGGAACACTGGTTCTATTATTATAAACAGGAATGGCGGATCACCAGCAGAGAATCTGAATTATACCGGACCCAGAATGTCATCAACGAACTGGCAGACCGGCTTCGCGGATAGCTTTTACTCGTATTTTCGTTTCAACCAAGCCATTCATAAATTATCGGGCATCCGCCTTGTAGAAATAATGCTGTTACACATATAAAGGAGCAATCTGCCATGATTATTAAAAACGGTTTAATCCATTCTTTGGAAAAAGGCTTCTATCCGGACACTATATATAGAAGAAACTCGTTTTGCAAATTTAACATCTGATGAAAAAATTCTGGATGCTTCCGGATGTTTGGACCGGAACGCATCGTCCTCATCAGTGACAGCATGCGAGCAACCGGTTTATCTGATGGTCATTATGAATTAGGTGATCAGCCGGTCGATGTACATGGAAATCTTGCCACTCTTCACGACGGAACCCTTGCAGCCTCCGTAACCAACCTGATGGATTGCATGAAAAAAGCAGTCTCCATGGGAATCCCCTTAGAAACTGCCGTTCGTAGTTCCTCTTATAATCCTGCCTGTTCCATCGGTATTTCCGGCCGCCTCGGAAGTATTGCCATCGGAAAGCAGGCAGACTGTGTTCTTCTTGATTGTAATACACTGGACATCCGGGCTGTCATTAAAGCCGGCCGGCTTATTTCGGCAGCTGATTCCATGTAAATTTATCCTAACGTTTCAGAATGGTTACACTGGATCTATGCTTCTCCATAGGTCAGGATCCGTCATCGGATCAGCTTCATATCCTCAATCACCCAGTAGTCTTCTTCCATATGGTACTCGGTTCCGCAGTATGGGCACTTTCTCTGGCGCACCGCATCAAAGCTGCCGCCACAACTGCGGCAATTTACCGATGTGATGGAGAATCCCGGCATTTCCCGATGTGCCAGATTTCTGCCAAAGGTTACATCTATGAGATCACCTGTCTTGATGATTCTGTTTCCTTTTTCCTCATCCGGCGAAAGACTGTAATTGATCCACCAGGTCCGGAGGGTCAGATGCAGAAAGCTTCCTTCCCGCCTCACCTTCTTAAGACACATTCCATTGGTATAGGTCATTTCGAGAATATTCTCAAACCTTTCATCCCTCTTACCGCCACAATAAGCCGTCAGGTTCTGTACGTCTTTCGCAAAAACTGCCATCCGGATCAATGCAACCATCTGTCCTTCAAATTTTTCATAGGAAAAGTTCGGATCCCACCGTGACATCATGTTTTTCATCCGGACTTTCGTTCCAAGATAGGAAAACAATGAAAGATGCTTCATTCCATCCCTTTGAAACAGCGAGGCAATCATCCATATGGAGGTAACCGTAAATCCTCCGATTCCTCCACAAATTATAGCCTCCAGATACGAAGTAAATAAGGCAACCGGAAGAACTCCCTCACTGGAAATCACTGCTCCCGGAAGAAACAGAAGCAGGAACACTCCCATAGAGATTCCCATGATTTTACGTCGGTGTGATGTATGTTTTCCAATCGATGTGGTTTTGATAAAATAGGTATTCACGACTCTCGGGAACAGATCCTTCATTCGGAACTGTGTTCCGCAATAGCAGCATCCTTCCATGAGCTGTGACACCGGGCTGACCGCACCACAGTTCGGGCAGGTAATCATCAGGTGTTCCGTCTCTTTTTCATTGGGACTATGAACCACGATTTCATACATCACCTGTTCCACTTCCCTCTGGTACAAAGTTTCTGATCCATTTAGGAATCGAAGCTCCCTGTTGATTTCCTCATAGACCATATCCGTGGTATACCATGCCGACTTTCTCGAATAGGTTGCTGTTCCAAAGCTTTCTCCCTTTACCGGGCGAACTACATTCTGCATCCGGAGACCCTTTTCCTCCAGTCTCTCCTTTTGCAGCTTTAAGTAATACCGGGTATCGCCGTCACAGCTTACCGGCTCTTCCCCTTCTTCGTACCAGATATTCAGTTCCTTCGCCAGCCGGTCATAAATACCGCGTCCCTTGTCCCATTGCGGAACATATTTCCGGAATGCTTCTGCTTCTTTATAATACTTCATAAGAAACGGAACGCCGATAACACACAGCGCCGTTCCTGCACAAAACAGAAATCCCCGGACCGGAAACGACAGTTCTGTCGTAATACAGGACGCTGCCAGTATGCCTGCTGCCAGAAGGACAACTCCCTTTACCAGGTTCTCAAGATCGGCGTTCTTCACCGATTCTTTTCTTCCATTCGTTTTTAAATTAGGTAGAAGTGTGTTCTGTTCGCTCATATTAAATATAACTTGTAAATCCCTTTCCGACGATCTCGCTGCTCTTCGTCACCATGATGAAGGCACTGGGCTCATTCTTTTTGATGAAGCGTTCCAGATAAATTGCCTGCTTCACATCCACAACCGTAAGAATAATCACACGATCCTTATGGGAATAAGCTCCTTCTGCATGATAGGTTGTCGCACTGTGATGCAGATCATGCGTGATATAATTGCAGATCGGATCCGGATTGGTCGAAACAATCGTGAAATATTTATTGAGTTTCATACGTTCGATAAATTTATCAATCACCAGTGACTTTGCCAGTAGTCCGAGGATCGAGCAGAGCCCCGTCACAGTATCAAATACCAGAAAGGCACAGACAACAACGACAAGGTCTGTCCAGAGCAATGCCGTAGAAACATTCATTGTGGAGTACTTTTTTATCACCATGGCTATAATGTCTGTACCACCGCCGGAGGCATTCTCATAGAACAACAATGCTGAAGCAATCGCCGGAAGCAGAATGGCAAAGCACAATTCCAGCATAATTTCATCGGTAAGCGGTTTTTCCATCGGAAACACTGCTTCAAATACATTCAGTAAAAGAGACGAAAGTACCGTCACATACGCTGTTTTCACCCCGAAGTTCTTACCCAGAATGGCAAACCCCAGCACCAACAGTAACAGGTTAATCACCAGGTTGATCTGGGATGCGGAAAGAGCTGTAAAATTCGAAATTACAACCGCCATACCGGAAACACCGCCAAAGGAAAAATTGTTCGGGAACTTAAAAACATAGATTCCGATGTCCATGATAACTACCGCAAAGGTAATCCACAGATATTCCTTAATTATCTTTTTCTTATCTGTTGTTTCTGCAGCCATTTCATTCTCCTTCTTATCCATTATAGACATGTTTTGCAAATTCTCTGGTAACTATTCCGTGCAGGTCGAGGCATTTACTGCTGAGACCGTAAGAGAAATGATTCAGTAATGCAAAATTCCATCGGCAAAACCGATTTGGAATGGATTTTGCATCGTAACTATGAAGGTACTGAACAGTTACATTCTTTGTCAATTAATCCGCAATATCTGCGAAATCAAACTTCAATACCTTCTTCAGATCCTCTACACGTACCTCGACCTGAAAGCCGATTTTGCCGCCACTGAAAAAGATCTTCTCGAAGGAAGCTGCACTTTCATGAATAACGGTCCGGAACTGCTTCTTCATTCCGATTGGAGAGCATCCCCCGTGAATATAGCCGGTAAGAGGGAGTAATTCCTTGGATTTAATCATCTCGATATTCTTTTCTCCCACTGCTGCCGCCGCCTTTTTCAGATTCAGTTCCTGTTCCACCGGCACCAGAAATACATAATGATTTCCGGTCTTTCCAATGGTTACCAATGTCTTAAACACCACTTCCGGGTTCTCATTTAAAGCCTCTGCTACCTCGGTTCCGCTGATTGCACCGGAATCCAGATAGTTATGTCCTTCATAAGGGATTTTATGCTGTTCCAAAACACGCATCACATTCGTTTTATCATTCTTAGCCATTGCTTTCACCTCTCTCATTCATAGCTAATGTAACGGTTCCGTCTATTCACAGTTACATTGACACTTCTATTCTCATTATACTATAATCGTGTCAGGGAAAAAACAAGTGATTCTGAAGGATTCATGATGAAAATCGTAACAGTTCAGCCATGGACATTCATAAGTTGCCGGATTGTACAGATTGGCTAACAAATATACGTGCTTTCCGGCAACTTATTTCATGTCGGGCGTTAATGATTCCACATTAACAGCAGCTGGACAACGCGGCTGTAGCTGCCAAGTCCATCCTCGACACCATTTAGCGTGAGCGTTGTTTCCAGAAAATCATACGAGGCCTGCTGCACCTTTGTGGTCTCTAAGACCGCCTTTTTCTCCACCTGATCCCAGCTCTCCTTTGTCAGGAAAACACTGTCCTTCCGGACCTGCACGGAAATTTCCGGATGCTTCCAATATTCCTCTTCACCGACTGTCCGGTAAAAATCATCATCCAGGTAGGCAATCACACTTAAGTAAGCGCTATACTGAAACAGCTCTTCCTCTGATCCCACACAGGCCAGATATCCGATGAAGTTTGCCTCATCCTCCAGAATAAAGCCCTTTAAATGGGACAGCTCATGGCAGAGCGTTGCCGGCTGATTCGTAATATAAATCATCGTATTATAATTTGCTTCCATCGAAAATGGGAAATAATACCCCATAATATACTGCTGGCTGAAAAAAGCAGAGGTCTTTAGTCTCTTTGGCTTCGGATAATAGCCGGACAATTGCGGATACGTTTCTCCAAGACGCATCATTTCCTGCCGTGCAGTCTCCTCGATATCCAGATCAGAAACAATATAGCCCTTCTCATCCCGCTCCATCCTAAGGGCAAGCGCATTCGCCTTTTCTACCACTTCATCCCGGAGTTTTGTAAGCTCTGCAATACCGTAGGTATGTTCCCTGGCTTCCTGTGTAATAAAAAGCTTCCGTTCCGTAATCGTCGGCACCCGGTACAGCAAAAAGCAGTTGAGCGTCATAATCAGACAGACAATTCCCACTACCCAGATAAGAAACAGGGAATATTTCCGGTATGCTCTACACAAACTCCTGTTCCATCCCGGAACACTGCTCCCTGTCTGTGGCTGCTTTACTCCTTTTCCTTCCGATTGTTCATGCTTTGTGCCTTTCACACGCCTTCCCACATAAGACACCCCATACACAACACCTTCCAAAATTCCCCATAATATCCACACGGCTGCCAGAACAACACCCAGATAAAGCATCATTTCTCCCACTGAAAAAGGAAAACATCCGGTAACTCTTCCATAGCTTTCCACCCATAGAGGGAAAATATAGTTTACATAATATTGTGCAAATTGTGGACTGACTCTGGAAATGATATTGAGCAGTACCGCTATCAAAATAAACCAGATCGGAATTCTTATCTTTCTTTCAGACATAAATCTGTAATCTCCTCATAAACTGCACTATAACTTCCTATGTAAAGGCAGTTTCGTATGAATACCTGGTTTTCCTTTGTACAGGACATCAATCAGTTCCTCTGGAGCGGCCCGCTGCTCCTTCTGCTTTCCGGAACCCATATCTATTTTACACTTTTATTGAAGTTTCCGCAAAAGCATCTTCTTTCCGCAATCCGTATGTCCGTCTGTGCACCTTCCGGGGAAAGCAAAAACTTCTCTGTCTTTGCCACCCTGTCTACCACGCTTGCTTCCACCCTCGGAACCGGGAATATTGTCGGCGTTTCGACTGCGGTAGCTCTCGGCGGTCCCGGTGCCATCTTCTGGTGCTGGCTCACCGGTGTGCTCGGTATGGCAACCTCCTATGCAGAATGCTTTTTAAGTGTGCGCTTCCGGCATCAGGACGCTTCCGGCACCTACCATGGCGGTCCCATGTATGTCTGGGAGATCGGTTTACATAATAAATCTATCGGGAAATTTTATGCATTTCTGACCTTTCTTGCCGCCCTGTTTGTCGGCTGTTTCACACAGGCCAATGCCGTAACCCAGACGACGGAGCTTACCTTCCATATTTCTCCATATATCACCGGCCTTGCGACGGTTGTACTGATTGCTTCCGTGATCCTTAGGGGCAACCACTCCATTGCCAATGCCTGCATGAAAATTGTTCCGGTTCTTGGCATTCTTTATACCTTAAGCTGTATCCTGCTTCTTTGGATCAACCGCTCTGCCCTGCTTCCTGCCATTGTCCTTATCATAAAGCATGCCCTCGCACCAAGAGCGGCCTTAGGCGGTGCTGCCGGCTCTTCCCTGATGCTCACTGCCCGCTTTGGAATTGCCAGAGGGCTTTTTACCAACGAAGCCGGGATCGGGACGGCTGCCATTACCGCTGCCGCAACCTCTGAACAGAATCCCGTGCGTCAGGCGTATGTTTCCATGACCGCCGTCTTCTGGGATACCGTTGTGATGTGTCTCTTAAGCGGCCTCGTCATTGTAACCAATATGATTCTGCATCCGGATTCCCTTGCTTGCGCAAACGAAGGAAGTCTTGTTGATGTTGCCTTTTCTTATCTGCCGTTTGGCGGAAATACCTTCCTGTCCCTGTGTCTTGCTGCCTTTGCCGTGACCACACTGATCGGCTGGTCTTACATGGGACAGCAGGCTTATGGTTACCTGACCGGCCATAAGGGCTTTCTTTACTATAAGCTCGCTTACCTCGCGATGATCTTTATCGGTGCCATTCTGCCACTTCGCTTTGTCTGGGAATGTGCCGATCTCGTGAATGCCTTTATGGTCATTCCAAGTGTCGGGGCGCTTTTCCTTTTGCAGAAGGAGCTTCGCATTACCTGAACCGTTCCTCTCTGATCGATAAGGAAATGTAAACATCACCGGCCCTTACCTGCCAGTTCCTGATATCGCTGCAAACAGACACAGCAGAAGTAAAAATACCACATTGTATACCGTAAAAACCAGCATATATCTTCCGCGCTGTGCTCCTTTTACGGAAGCATAAAACTTATAGGAAATGAGACTTGCCAGGGATGCAATCAATGTACCAAGTCCACCGATATTCACGCCCCACAACAGTTCCTTATATTCGGTCGTAAATCCAGAAAGCAGCATGGTAGCCGGAACATTGCTGATGATCTGGGAACAGCCAATGGACAACCAGAATTCTTTTCCCTCCATCACACTTCCAATCCACCGGCTTACCGAAGGAATTCTCTGCACGTTGCCAACAAAGATGAAGAATCCGGCAAATGTTCCGAGCAGGAAATAATCCACCTGCGCAAACAGATCCCGGAAGGCAATCATTCCAACGATCACTACAGCAAGAAAACTGATTCCATAAGGAAGAATCCTTAAAACCGTACCCATACAGACCAAAAACAATATTCCCAGAAGAAGGAGCTTTATTTTCTCCATCGGGATGTCCTCTTTCTCCAGCACTGCACTTGCAGAATCCAGTCTGGTTCCCCGCTCCTTCCATCCTCTGAAAAGCAGGATCGCCAGTAAAAGAAAGAAGGATACTGCCACCAATGGCAGCATATAACGGATAAACATTCCAAATGAAAATGAAGAAACCGAATAAAGATAAAGGTTCTGCGGATTGCCAATCGGTGTGAGCATACTTCCTAAATTTGCTGCAATCGTCTGTAATACGATCACCGGTATCAAATGCTTTTCTTTATGAATACTTCCCAGAATTTCAATCGTAAACGGCACAAACGTAATGAGCGCCACATCATTGGTGATGATCATACTGAAAAAGAAGCATAAGAAGACAAGAACCATTTCCAGCTGCATTTCATTCCCGGCATGTCCGGTCAGGATCCGACCCAGATAACGGAAAACGCCCTGCTTCCGGAATCCTGCCACCAGAAACATCAGGCAAAACAATAATGCCAGTACCCGATAATCGAGATACCCCAGATATTCTTTGGAAACCGGTACAAACAGGGAAGAAATCACTGCAAGAAGTAATGCTGCCGTAAATACAATCTCCTTCTTTAAAACAAGTCCTAATTTTATCAATGTATTTTTCATTTGATCCTGTATCCTCTTCTTCCAAATCCATTTTCTGTTGTAATCTCACAGGAACCGACCAGCTCCCAAACCGCACGCTCATACTCGGAAACCCGCTGCGCCTTACGGATCTTTTTCAGGTAGTATTCCGGCTCTCTTGTGTTTTCTTCTACAGAATTCCCACTTTCACGATCCTGTGACTTGAACAGATACTGCCAGTAATTCCATAATTCTTTCATTTTAAACAGGACGGTCCTATCTCCCCATTTTTGATTTACATAATTATTGGTTATGTTATCTTGATAGGTCAGAAATTCTTCCCTTGAGAGCGCCGGGCCTCCCTGAATCTCCCGGAGCAGGGACGGATTTACCAGCAGTCCCCGTCCGAACATCCACCAGGTATTTTCCGGAAAAAGCTGTTTCATTTCCCCGAAATCTTCTTTTGTGAAAAGATCCCCATTGTAGCAAAGCGTATGTTTACTATGGGAAACCGCATAAGCAAAATCCTGTGTCTGCGGATGATTCGCATAGAGATCCGTCCCGATCCGGGGATGCAGAATCAGCTCCGATAAGGGATATTGATTATAAATCTCCAGAAGCTCTTCCCATTCTTCGTGACGATTCATTCCACTCCGTGTTTTTACCGAAACAGAAAGTGTGCTTCCTGTCCTGTCTTTCCACGCAAAGATCGCCTCCAGATAATTCTCTAAAAGCTCTGTCTGCGCCAGTAGTCCTGCACCCTTTTTCTTGGAAACCACCGTACCATACGGACACCCGATATTCAGGTTCACTTCTCCGTATCCAAGCTCCTCAAATTTTTCCAGATAAGGAATTACATACTCTCCGGAATTACCAAGCAGCTGCGGAACCAGCGTAATCCCCTGATTATTCTGTGGATCCACATCCTTCTGATCTCTCGATTTCGTCAGTCCCTCTCTCGTAGCTGCTACAAACGGACCGAAATATTTCGTAATTTCATGGTTCGTATCAAACTGCCTGTGAAATTCATTCCGGAACAGGTATCCCGTGATGCCCTCCATCGGAGCAAAATAAAATTGATCTTTTTCACAAGTTGACATAATGTTATTATTGTATACCTTTCATTTATAAGAAAGGGGCAGATCCAAGCTGCCCCTTTCCATGATTTATCTTATTTGATTTTACAAATCTAATCTTCCTTCGGAAGATCAATCTTAATATGCACATCACGGAGCTGCTTCTCATCTACGGTAGAAGGTGCTCCCATCATGACATCCTGTGCCGTCTTGTTCATCGGGAACGGAATGATTTCACGGATACTCTCCTCACCGGCAAGTAGCATAACCATACGGTCTACGCCCGGTGCAATTCCTGCATGCGGAGGTGCTCCGTAACAGAACGCATTGTACATGGCCGGGAATTTTGCTTTCACTGCATCTTCGCCCAGGCCAACAATTTCGAATGCCTTAACCATGATTTCCGGATCATGGTTACGAACTGCTCCGGAAGATAATTCGACACCGTTGCATACCAGGTCATACTGATAAGCATTAATAGAAAGCGGATCTGCGTTGCACAGTGCATCCATACCGCCCTGCGGCATAGAGAACGGATTATGACAGAACTCCAGCTCGCCGGACTCCTCGCCGATCTCGTACATGGGGAAGTCCACGATCCAGCAGAAGGCGTACTGCTCCTTGTCCATGTGACCGGGAACGGCGGCGCCCAGGGTCTTGACCAGCACACC
>OGMF01002313.1_pt1 | contig 16594 bp, 17 predicted proteins | sample 1572921 | NCBI WGS metagenome assembly OGMF01 (sample SAMEA2581919, study PRJEB24529) | metagenome | biome: Human gut stool | place: China | collected 2011
ACTATATAGCCCAACTGAGCCATCTAAAGTAAAATACCCCTCAAAGTCTTTCATAGTAACATTATACACAAATTAAATAATAAGATAAAATGTTTAAAATTTGTTTACATGTGTCTTGATATGGGCTTTATTAGTATTTGGGCAAGTTTTTCAGCTCCTTCAAAATGTCTTTTTGCCAATTTTTCAGCAGCTTTTTCCTTATCATAACTAACAAATCTATGTTCAATAGTATATGTTCCATTATTAAAATCGGCTAAAACGTAGCAAGCCTCTGGATTTTCAGTAAAAGGTCTTCCCACACTGCCTGTATTTACTACAGTAATACCTTTATCTGTTTGATATCCACAAGGAATATGCGTATGTCCGCAGAAAATTATATTTTCTTCAACATCGGCAACAATTTCGTCAATTTGCGCCTTTGTCAAATCTGGAAAAATATTTTCATTATTTCGACGAGGTGAACCGTGTACGAGTAATATTTTTACACCTTCTCGTTCTAATGCTAATTTTTCAGGCAGTTGCTTTAAATATTTTTTATTTTCGACAGAAACTAATTTAACATCGTTTTCTAATGCGTTTGCCATAATTGGAGCACCTTCTTTTACTGCGTTATAAACAGCTTCAGAATAATCCGCAATCATTTTATCTGTATTTCCTTGAACGATTGTCCAATTCTGTCCTTTTACAAAATCAATTGTTTTATTAGGCTCGGGACCTGCCATAGCTAAATCCCCTAAACAAAATATTTCATCAACATTATTCTTTTTTATATCTTCTAATACCGAATTTAAAGCAAACAAATTGCCGTGAATATCAGACAAAATAGCAATTTTCATAAAAAATACCTCATGACTTCTTTTAGTGCTATTATTATTTTATGATAAAAAGACGTAAAACAAAACAAATTTCAATTGGAAATGTAAAAATTGGTGGAGATGCTCCAATTTCTGTGCAATCAATGTGTAACACAGACACAAGAGATGTGAAGGCAACTCTAAGACAAATAGAGGAACTCGCAGAAGCAGGTTGTGAAATAATTAGACTTGCTGTTCTAAATAAAGATGCTGGCGAAGCAATTAAAGATATCGTAAAACATTCGCCAATACCTGTCGTGTCAGATATACACTTTGATTATAGATTAGCTATACAATGTATTAATAATGGTATCTCAGCATTGAGACTTAACCCTGGAAACATTGGCAAAAGGGAAAATGTAGAAAAGGTTGTAAGTCTAGCAAAACAACAAAACATACCTATTCGAATTGGCATTAATGCCGGTTCTCTTGAAAAGAAATTAAAAGAACTAGATTGCTCTTTAGCTGAAAAAATGGTTATGAGTGCAGAAGGACATATTAAGATTTTGGAAGACTTGGATTTTGATAAAATTAAAGTATCGTTAAAGTCTTCAGAAGTTCCAACTACAATTGAAGCATACAAGTTATTTTCTGAAAAATATGACTACCCTCTTCATGTTGGAGTAACTGAATCTGGCACTTTAAAAGGCGGTTTGGTAAAATCTTCTGTTGGTATTGGAAGTCTACTGTCTCAAGGTATTGGTGACACAATTAGAGTTTCCTTAACAGAAAATCCGGTTGAAGAAGTACGCGCAGGTTATGCTATTTTAAAAGCATTAAATTTAAGACAACGTGGTGTAAATTTTGTATCTTGTCCAACTTGTGGAAGAACACAAATTGATTTAATTGGCTTAGCCAAAAAAGTTGAAGAACGTTTTAAGGACCTTGATGCAAACATTACAATTGCAACTATGGGTTGCCCCGTAAATGGTCCAGGAGAGGCTCAACACGCTGATTTTGGCATAGCAGGCGCTATTAATGAAGGTTATATTTTTAAAAAAGGTGAAATTATTGCAAGAGTTCCAGAAGATAAATTGTTAGATGAACTTGAAAAGCTAATAAAAGCCTCATTATAATCTTTAATGTAAATAAATTGTAACGCATTGGATAATATAAATGATTTAATGTATCATATTTTATGTATAGATATAAAGGAAAAAATTATGAAATTAAATAAAATTATATTATTATTAGCTTTTGTATTGATAATATCGCCTACACTCTTTCCCTACACGACGCTCTTCCGATCTTGCAATTGCTTATGATATTACTGAAGAAACAACGACTCCAGAATATTTAATTAATCATGGATATTCAGCTCTATCAGCAGAACATGTTCAACTAGAAAAAGCTCGTGCGGAAAATAGAGAATATAAAACTTTAAAATATAGAAAATGGCCTTGGTGGAAAAAAGTATGGGCATACATTGATTTGGGAGTTGATGATGATACCTTACTACAGCACAATATTAATCCTTCACAATCATTTGGTGATTGGTAGTAATTAATACAAGTGTTTAAATTAAAATCTATTTTATAGGTTATATGCTACAAATTTACATAAATCAACTAGCGCTGATGGACAAATTCCGACTATCAGCGTTATTGTTGCGCAGATATATAGAACAACACTTTGTGACGTAGTACTAGAGTGCACAATAAATTTATCATTGTTTGATTTTTCAAACATAATCTTTATTAAATTTGTATAGTAATAAGCCCCAATAACAATTGCAAAGATTAGTACAACAAGGAATGGCACAAAAAGAATTCCTGATGTAACAATAGCCGATAACAAATATAATTTAGCAACAAAGCCAGATGTAATTGGAAAACCCGCTAGTCCAAAGATACAAACTGCAAAAGCAAGGGTAAATATAGGATTTGTATATGCTACACCCTTATAATCGACCAATTTCTTTGAATATCCGGAGTTTTCAAATGCAACAACCGTTGCAAATGCCCCTAAATTCATAAATACGAATGTTATTAAATAAAATAAAACGGTTGATAAATTTGAAACAGAAACTAATGCTAAAACAAACAGCATATATGATGCATTTGCGCTTGAACTGCATGCAAGAAGTCTTAATATATTTTTTTGTCTTATTGCCAATATATTTGCCCAAACGGCTGTTATTACAGATAAAATAATTAACACGAATGGTAATTCAAAAGAATATCCAGCAGGAAAAGCTAATAATCTTGCAATTACAGCAATCATTGATATCTTAGGAATAGTTGCTATAAATGCAGTTACAGATGCGGGTGCACCTTCATAAACATCAAGAACCCAATTTGAAAAAGGTAGAATTGCAAGTTTAAATAATAAACCCGTAATAATAAATATATTAGCAAAGGTATAGATAAAACTTGGGTCCTGTTTCATAAAATAGTTATTTATGTCATTAAAATTAAAACTTGCGGTTAATCCATATAAATAAGAAACACCAAATAAATAAATCGCGGTAGCAAAGGCATTTGTAATCAGGTATTTAAAAGAGGCTTCTTTTGATAAATACCCTTTTTTATATGCAATTAAGAAATATAGCGAAAAACTTAACATTTCTAAAGAGACAGTTAATGTTATAAAATCATTTGAAGATAAAATTAACAAGCTAGAAAAAATTGCGGATAATAATAATGCATAAAATTGAAATGTTTTATGATTTCTGGTTGAAACATTCTTTTTAGATAAAAGAATTATAATAATAGAAGCAACTAGAATTAAAGCCTTAAAAAACACAGTAAATGTATCTGACAAGATGTTATAATTAAAGGCATAATAAATTGGCTCTAATTGCAAATTCTGTAGTGAAAACAGCGCAACGACAACACCACCTAAAGCTATCCATTTTGAAACTTTATAAAATCTAACATTATAAAACATTGAAATAATTATCAAAGCAAAAATCGTAATCAATATAATCATTTCAGGCAACATAGAATTAAAAATATCTTGTAAAAAATTCATTAAATTACCCTCCAAAAGCCTCAACCAATGCCACGACACAAGGACTAATTGTATCAATAATTGGCATTGGATAAATACCAAACAAAATAACTACAAAACTCATTGAGAAAAGAACAATAAATTCGTGATTAACAACATCATTTAAAGATTCCCAACGTTCTAAAATTGCACCATAAAAAACTTTATGAATAAGTTTTAATAGATATGCTGACGCTAATACTAACACAAAAATTGATAGTAGAACAAGAACTTGAATAAAGTAATTATTCAAAATTGATGAACCAAATGCACCAACAAAGGATAAAAACTCACCAACAAACCCCATCATTGAAGGCAAGCCAATTCCTGCTAAGGCAAATATTAACGTAAAACCTGCAAGTCTTGGCATAACTTTTGCTAAGCCTCCTAATTGAAGAATTTCACGACTTTTTGTGCGTTGGTAAATTGCCCCCACAATAAAGAATAAGGCTGCAGAAACAATTCCATGAGCAAGCATTAAGAATATAGCCCCTGTTAAACCAATTGTATTAAGAGAGCAAATTCCCAATAATACAATTCCCATTGTTGAAATACTTGAATATGCAACTATTGCTTTAATGTCAGATTGATAATAAGCTGTAATTGCTGCAAATATTATATTTATAAATGCCAATACAACCAAGTAAGGGGCAATATATAAAAAAGCATCTGGTAGTAACTGTAAATTAAATCGAATAATACCATAAGCACCCATTTTCAATAAAATACCTGCCAAAAGCATACTTATAGGCGCTGGTGCATCAACATGTGCATTTGGTAACCAAGTATGAAAAGGTACAATAGGAATTTTTACAGCAAACCCAAATAGCATAAATAACGATGCTAAAATTTGTAAATATACAGGAGTCGTATCTATATTTAACGTCAATGTATGAATATCAGCAGAGAAAATACCTGTTGCAATAAAGTTAAAGTTATACAACATCAAAAAGCCTATTAACATAAATAAGCTGCCAATAAAGGTATATAATAAAAATTTCATAGCTGATTTCTTAGCTCTACCATCACCCCATAAGCTAATAAGGAAGTACATGGGAATTAATTCTAATTCCCAGAACATAAAGAACTCAAACATATCACAAGACGCAAAAACACCCAATATAGCAGTTTCTAATATGAATATTAATGCATAATATAAACTGTGTTTTGATTTAATGACACTTTTGCTTGCGATGCATGCCATTAACACTAAGAAAGACGTTAAAATTACAAAGAAAATAGAAATTCCATCTAGTCCGAATGTAAGTTTAATTCCTAGTGAATTAATCCATGACGAGCCAAAGAAAGTCAACTCACTTAAAAAATTCAATGGAGTTTCCGAATTGAGATTTGAAGTATTTAACAAGGCTAAATATGAGCTATTTGCTGTCGTTGTATTTGCAAATACATAGAATAACAATGAATACAGAAAATGCAAGCCTGCAAATAATTTCGCAAATCTTCGAATTAAAACCGTATGTCCTGAAAAAATTGGCAACAAGAAGAATATTGAAATTAATAGTGGTGAAAATATTAACAATTTTATAGAAATCAAATTATCCATTTGTTAAACCTCGCTGAAATATACAATCAAGTTGTAAATCAATAATAATCCGCCAAAACATAACATTATAATTAATAATGCGTATGATAAGTAGCTTTGAACTCTACCAGTTTGGAGTTTTGACAAAATCCAAGAGAAAAATCTTATGTTTAGCGCAAATAAGTATGATATTGCATCAAATACGTATTTGTCAATTAAATAAGCTATTCTTGACAAACGTTTATACCCTTTTACAACGCCTGAATATATGTTATCTAAGTAAAAACCGTTGTATGAGATATCAAATATTACCGGTACTTTTCTGATAACCCCTCTGTTTGCATATACCAAGTAGGAAATGGCAATTGCTGAAATACCAATTATATAAGTAATCACTTTAAACAATAAATCTTGAGATTTTGGAAAAATAAACCACAAGAATATAATTATAATTGCAAAAATTCCAACTATGATATTTAAAATAACATCTGGAGTTTTAAATTTAGAATATTCATCACTCTTATTTTCACCCTCAAAAATATAAAAATAAGCTCTAAACAAGTAATATGCCGTCATAAACGCAACAATTAAAAATAAAGTTGCATAAACATAGTGTTTTTCACTCAACAAATTACCTAAAATCAAATCTTTTGATGCAAAGCCTGCAAATAACAAACCACTTAATGATAGTGCACCTATCAAATACGCAATAGCCGATGTTGGAAGTTTTGTTCTTAAGCCCCCCATAAGTTTAATATCTTGATTACCATTTTGTGAGGCAATTACAATCCCTGCAATTAAAAATAACATCGCTTTAATAAAGGAATGAGCTGTTAAATGAATCATAGTCACCGTTATAGAACACGCCCCCAAAGCTAAAAACATTAAACCTAACTGTGCACTAGTTGAGTATGCTAACATCTTTTTAATATCAGTTTGTGATATAGCAGAAATAGAACAAATAATCGCTGTAATAATTCCAACAACTGCAATTATAGTTAAAACCGCACTGTTAAGCGAATATAAAGGATATAAACGACACAATAAGTATACACCTGCCGCAACCATTGTTGCTGAGTGAATTAAAGCACTAACTGGAGTCGGTCCTTCCATTGCATCTACAAGCCAGGTATTCAATGGAAATTGTGCTGATTTTGCAATTGATGCAACAATTAACAATATAGAAAGTACAATAAAAATACCATCAGATGTTGCAGCATATATTTGATCAGAAATAGCAGGCAAATCGGCAAAAGGCAATGCAATTGAAACTAGATTGTCATAGTTTGAGTATAAAATGTAAGCGCCCATAACAATACCCGAAAGTAGAGAAAAATCACCAATTTTATTCATTATAAACGCTTTTTTAGCAGCAATAGAGGCAGATTCTTTTTTGTACCAAAAACCAATTAGTAAGTAGCTTGATACACCTACAAGTTCCCAGAATACATAAGTTTGAAACATATTTGGACTTAATACTAACCCAATCATTGAAAAGCTAAATAAGTTCATATAAGCGAAGAAGCGCATAAAACTTTTATCATTTTGCATATATGAATAAGAATATATTTGAACTAGTAATGAGACTATAGCAACAATCAGTAATAGCCAAGTAGATAGAGCATCTAAATACACGCCAATACTAAATTCAATCTCATTTATTTTTATAAACGGTATTGTAAACTCATAAGTAAATCCATTTGCTAATAATGTTTTTGCAAACGCTGCTATTGAAAATACAAGTACATACAAAGATGACGCAAGTGTTAAGCCTGCCATTAATCTTCTAGATTGTAATACCGCAAACAGTTTGCCCAACAAAATAATTAAACAAACCCATAGAGGAACTAAAATAACTGTATAAATATTAGATATAAAAAAATCCATCTAGCCTTTTAACTCCTTATATTTGTCCATATCAACCGATTTCTTTTCTCTATACATTAGATAGAAAATAATTAGTGCAATTGCAACCTCAATTGAGAATGTTGCAAAGGCAATAAAATTAATATTTACAGCTGTCAGCATAAATTCAACAGAAATTAATACTTTTATGACATTTCGAGCAACTATAACACCAAATGCACCAATTAAAAATAATAAAAATGCTAATATTAAATAATGAGACAAGTTTATATTAAAAATACTATTTAACATGCTTTTTCTCCTTAATTACACTTAACGTTGATATTCCTACGACTACAAATAATACTAATAAACCAATTAATATAAATGGTAAAGAATAGTTAGTATAAATTCCGTTTGACATTGCCATAAACATCTCTACACTGTTTGTTTTTGGCATATCTGAATTGAAAAACCAGCCAAGTTTATCTGATAGTCCTAATGCAAATTGAACTGCATACCAAAGCATCATGAATAATAGTGACGCTGATAAAAATCCAACAAAAAATCTAGGTGAATATGATAAATTTACTTTTCGACTTTCATAAGCAGATGTGAACATAATTGCAAATAACAATAATACAGGTATTGCAACACCGTAAATAATAATTTGTACAACAGCATTATAATCTGCTCCTAATGAGAAAAATATTCCACCTGTACAGAAAAATAAAATTACCGCAAATAACAAAGAATATAAAATTCTACGAGCAAACAGAGTTAATAGTGCAAAAACAACTATAGCAAGTGCAAAGCCATAAAATGTTATACTTTTTATAATTTCAAGTTCGTTCATAATACCCCATTATTCATTATCAATTATATTACTATATGTATTTGAATTAAAAGAGTTTATTGCAATTATTAACTCCTCTTTTTTATCTGTTGCTAGTTCAAACTCGCTAGACATTTTAATAGCATTTTTAGGACAATAATACATACAATTTCCACAAAAAATACATTTTTTTAAGTCAATTTTAAACGATAAACCTTGTTCTGTTTTGGCAACAGTAATAGCACCAGCTGGACAAACTCTTTCGCAGGATTTACAAGCACAACACTTGTTGGAATCCCATTCGTGCTTACCTCTAAATCTTTCAGGTAGTTTAGGTTTGTGTTCGGGATATTCTCCTGTAATTCTTTTTTTTAAAGAATGTTTAAATACCGTAAAAAGACCTAATAATAAGTTATAAATATCATTAAAGAAGCGTCTAAACATTAAATAGCCCCTCCATCTTGAATGTATTTAACAATGATTATTGCAATAAAATTCAATATTGATAGTGGTAACAATAATTTCCACGAAAACTTCATTAATGATGCTGAATTTAACCTAGGATATGAAGCCCTAATCAGCATTATTAATATAACGAGAATTAAAGTCTTTAAAAATAGCCATATAGCTTGCTCAAAATAAATAAAGACTTGTAAAAATTCAGAATTAGCAAAACACATCTCTGAAATATACTTACCTGTTAATGGTAAAAAACCACCGAAAAATATTGTTGCCATAAACAAGCACATAACAAATAGCATTGTGTATTCACCTAAAAAGAAAAGAGCAAACCTCATTCCTGAATACTCCGTATTATAACCTGCTACAAGTTCGCTTTCGGCTTCTGGTAAATCAAATGGACATCTGTTTAATTCAGCAACGGCACAAATAAACATAATTATAAAACCAATAAAACAAGGAATTGCAAACCAACCTAAAACAGGTGGAACTGAAATTTGTGCCAATACAATATCTTTCAAATTCATAGATGAGGCAAGTAAAACAATAGATAAAATTACAAATGTCATTGGTAATTCATAACTAATTATTTGGGCTGCTGAACGAATAGCACCAATTAAAGAATATTTGTTATTGCTTGCATATCCGGCTAATATTATGCCTATTACAGGTAATGAAGCGACTGCAATAAATAAAATTATAGTTACAGAAAAGCCCATAAATTCAAATTCTGATGAGTATGGGATAAGCCCCCATAGTAACATCGCAGGCACAAAAACAACTATTGGTGCAACATTAAATAAAAATCTGTCACTACCTTTAATATCAACATTTTGCTTAGTTAATAGTTTTATTGCATCAGCACAAGTTTGTAATAGTCCCCATAAACCAACTCTATTAGGACCTTTTCTTTGAGTAAATAGCGCTAAAATTTTTCTTTCTAAAAGAACGAGAGATAACACAACCAATATAATTGCAATTGCTATTATACAAAACGGAAGTATTGGAAAAGTTATATCACCAACAATTTCAGGGATATTATGTTTTGCTAAAATGTCAATATACCAAAAATATAAGTAATTCATTATCTATCCACCTCTGGCACAATTACGTCTAATGAGCCAAATACAGCCATTATATCACACAATTGATACTCTTTTAAAAGTTCTGGTAGCACTTGAACAGCATAGAATGAACCTGTACGCCATTTTACACGATATGGTTTTCCGGAACCATCAGATTTTATATAACAATTTAAAAGCCCTCTTGAAGATTCAACATAAGATGTGTATTCACCTTCAGAGACTTTAAAATTAAATGGTTTAATATCACTTACTGAATTACCTTCATTTGCTTTCAACCATAATACACATTGACGAATTAGCGATAAACAAGTTCTCATTTCTTGAATTCTAACTTCATATCGACCATAAGAGTCGCTTCTATGAGAAATCGCAGGCACAAAATCTAATTCAGAATAAATTGCATACCCATGTGATTTTCTAAGGTCTAAATTTACTCCAGAAGCTCTTAAATTTGGTCCAGTTATTGCGTATTTAATTGCAGTTTGCTTATGTAAAATACCTTTTTTAATAGTACGTTCTTTAAAAATTGGATTACCAGTTATAATTTTTTCATAATCATCAATATTTTTAGGCATTTGAGCAATAAAAGTTAAAATTTTATCTAACCATTTATTTGTAACTTCAAACCTTACACCACCAAACGTAAAGTAGTTGTACATCATACGTTGTCCAGTTAATTCTTCAAATAAAGATAAAATTACTTCTCTATCCCTAAAACAATAGAATAACGGTGATGATGCACCTAAATCTAACATATAAGTACCTAACCACAATAAATGAGATGCTAAACGATTCATTTCCATACAAAGCACTCTTATATATTGAGCTCGTTTTGATACTTGAATATTAGCAAGATGTTCAACTGCATCACAATAAGCATAAGAAGTGAAAAAACCGCCTAAATAGTCAACTCTATCAACAAGTGGTAAATATTGCAAATAGGTTCTGCTTTCTGCCATTTTTTCTAGTCCTCTGTGTAAATAGCCAATTACAGGTTCAATAGATATAATATTTTCTCCATCAAGCTCAGTAATTAAACGCAAAACACCATGTGTTGACGGATGTTGAGGACCAACATTAATTTTTAAAATATCAGTCATTCCATACCAACCTTTCGTCATTTTGCACATAAGACTTCAATAAAGGATGTCCAACCCAATTTTCAGGCATTAATAAGCGTTTCAAATTTTTATTTCCGATAAATTCAACGCCAAACAAATCAAAAATTTCACATTCATCAAAATTTGCTGATTTATAAATATCTGTTACTGTTGGTACAGTATAATTATCTGTACAATAAGATACAGATAAGGTTTCAGAGGTTTCAGAGGACATTAATTGGTAAATCAATTCAATTTTATCAGTTAAATCTATCGCAATTATTGATGTTAGAATATCAAAATCAAATTCTGGAGTATTCTTTAGGTAATCAAATACTTGAACTAATTCAGAATTAACAACAACTTTTGACTCATTAATCAAGTCTACATTATTAAATTTTGATTTAAGAATAGAAAAATTAAACATTTTCTTCTACCCCCCAATAATCAATTTGCAATTCGTTATCTGAAATCAATAACTCTTTTTCAGGTTTTAATAAAGTTTGGTGAGATGCAACAAATTTTTCTCTGTTTAAAATTGATTCATTTTTAATATTTTTTTGTAGTTTTAATATTGCATCAAAAAGTGCCTCTGGGCGTGGGGGGCACATTGGTAAGTAAATATCGACAGGAATAATTTTATCAATTCCTTTTACAACAGAATAACTATCAAGTGCAAACATGCCACCCCCACAAGCACATGCCCCCATAGCGATAACGTACTTAGGTTCTGGCATTTGCCTGTATAATTTTAATAATGCGGGTACCATTTTATGAGTAATTGTACCTGCACAAATAAGTAAATCAGCTTGTCTTGGTGAACCTCTAAACACTTCTGAGCCATAACGTGCAATATCAAAATTAGATGCACTAGCTTGCATCATTTCTATACCACAACAAGAGGTTGCAAAGGTCAATGGCCATAAAGAGTTAGCTCGTCCCCAATTTAATATAAAATCAATACTCGAAACAATAACATTCATTATTGCCACCTCAAAATATTTTTAACAAATGCATAATATAGTGTAAATAACATTAAAATTAAGAATAAAATAACTTCAATTAACACATATAACCTTAAAGACAAAAAGTTAACAGCGAATGGAAATAATAAAATTGCTTCCACATCAAAAATTAAAAACATAATGGCAAAATTTAAAAATTTAATATTAAATTGAATTTTAGCTCCACCAAACAACTTCATGCCACATTCATAAGGTGCATGTTCAACATCATCAGAACGGTAAGATAAAACATACGCCGCAATTACAGATGCAATTGCAAATGCTGTAGCTAAAAGTATAAACATTAATAAAAAGAATAACTCGCTCATCAATTATTACTCCATGTTACATATTATGATAACTAAAATTTTGTTGATATAATAGTAAATGTTGTGAATTATTAAGTAAATTTATATTATGAAAAACTTAAAAATATTTTTATTGTATAAACTTTTCAATCACCTCAGCTAGTGCGCTAGAAGGGCAAATTGAATTTGATTCAGTTTATATTGACTATTCAATTCTAAAAGAAAAACAATATATCATAAATGGTGATAACTACTTAAAAAAAGCGGAAAACACCAAAATTTCAAAAACAAAAATTCAAAAAGAATTTAATTATAGACAAGCATTAGGCTCTTACATTACTGCCACTGAAATTAACCCTGAAACTGTTGTTACATACGGTAAAATTGGATATATATATCACAAACTTGGAGAATATACTTTAGCACGTTCAAATTTTGATCATGGGTTGAACTTACAGCGAAATAATCCTTATGTAAGCTATTTGTACGCAGGATTTTATTTTGATAATCAAGATTTTAATAAAGCTATTAAATATTATAAAATTGCACAAAAAAATAACTACCCTAATAAGTATTCCTTGTATTATAATATAGGGGAAACAAATGAAAAACTTGGGGACTTGGTTAGAGCAAAGCACTTTTACTCAATGGCTTATGCGCTAAAACCAAGCGATAAATTAAAGGCTAAAATGCGTTCAATTGATACCTTGCAATATGGGAAATCACAGTATTACATGCGCAAAAAGCCATACTACTACAATGATTAATGGGGATTTTAATGAAATTATTATTTAAAAAAATTACATGCTTACTATTTATGCTGATATTTGTTCAAGGGGCAACAATGGCGTATGATGATGCGTTTACACCGTATACACCAAAGCAAAATGAACAAGTTTACAGAAAGAATGTTTATAAAATTAGTGCAATTAATCCGACGACTGCAACAAATTGGACGGCAAGTATGTATCCAGGGCTAAGAGGCGCTAACCAATTAGTTGTTTACACTCCAGAATACTCAACTCCATCGACTGGAACTAACGAATACGGTGGGGAAGCCATTGTTGAAGGTAATATCGTAACCTCTTTAAGTGGCGCAGATTCACTTATTCCTTCAAACGGTATTGTTATTAGTGCACATGGTCGTGCTAAGGCTTGGTTAAATAAAAATATAGAAATTGGCACAATTATTTCTATTGATAAAGCCACAATGACAATAACAGCCTATAACACTTCTAGAAGCTATTTATTTGCGGCTAAAGAAAAAATTGAAGAGGCTACAACCATAATGAATTACTATCAAAAGAATTCATTTAGTTATAATGCAAAACCAACCAAAACATACTTAGCAAAAGCGAAACACTATGTTCGAAAAGCTGAGCATAACACATCAGAATTGCAGCAATTTGCATCTCTTGCAGTACAAAATGCAAATCTTGCAATGGCAGCAGCAATACCTTACAAAGCCTCTGAGTTAAAAGGTATTTGGATTAGACCTACAAGCAAAAATGAAGCAAGTATTATTGCATCTTTAGATCATTTAAAAGCAACTGGTATTAACAATATTTTTCTTGAAACATATTTTCACGGTAGGACAATCTTCCCTAGTGAAACGATGAAGAAATATGGCTTTATTGAACAGTACGAAAATTTTATAGGAATTGACCCTTTAAAAATATGGATTACAGAAGCTCATAAGCGAGGAATGAAGGTAAACATTTGGTTTGAATCATTCTATACTGGTAACAAACCTAATGTTGGCAATACTATTCTTGCCGTAAAACCAGAATGGTCAAATGTAAACCTTCGCAACATTGATGCACCATTACCAGTTGCTTCAACATCAGAACATAATGGATATTTCTTAGATCCTGCAAACCCAGAAGTACAAAATTTCTTGTTTGACTTAATAAAAGAAATAGTATGCAATTATAATCCTGATGGCATAAATGTTGATTACGTAAGATACCCACAGTCTGTATTAGCAAGGTACGCTGGTTATGCCATGTCAAATTGGGGATACACTCAATTTGCAAGAGAGGAATTTAAATTAATTTATGGTGTTGATCCTGTAAATATTGCCTATAGTGATACAAAAATGTGGAATGAATGGGATAAATATCGTCAAGACAAGGTTACAGAATACATTGAAGGAGTCTCTAAAATTTGTAGACAAAATCGAATATTTTTAACTGCGGTTGTATTCCCTAATCGTCAAATGGCACTTGAAACAAAACAACAAGATTGGACAACATGGTCAGACAATAACTTTATTGACGGTTTCACACCACTATTTTTAACTTGTGATGCTAAAACGATAAAGATGATGATTTTTGACATGCTAAAAGAAATGTCACCTAGAACCAAGCTATATGCTGGATTATTTGTAACATTTATGGACGGCTCAGAAGAAGATTTAGTAAGACAAATTCATGAAACAAGAAAGCTAAATCTTGGTGGTATAATTCTATTTGATTATGCACACTTACAAGAAAAATATATAAAAACATTAACGAAAAGTATTTTTTCAAATAACACAGTTTTAACAGGCAATTCAAAACAAAATTGTCGAAAAGGTAGCTATGACAGACGAAAATAAAAGAACACCAAAGAAATTCTTAGGCATTTTATTTGAATGTTGCGGAGTTTATGGCAGAATATATCAAAACAAAGACGGTACAGCTTACGTCGGAAGATGTCCGAAGTGTATGAGGGCAATTAAAGTTAAAATTGGCGAAGGCGGTACAGGTCAACGATTTTTTAGGGGACAATAATTATGGAAACAATGGAAAATTTAAGAAAACAAGAAGAATTAATTGACATTTTTTACAACCTTGCAAGCATTCCTTCACCTTCATTACATGAAGAAAAAGTTGTAGCTTGGGTAAAAGATTTCTGTCAAAAAGAAGGTTTACACTTTGAAACTGATAATTACAGTAACGTAATCATAAAATTACCCGCTACTGACCAAACAAAACCACTTATGGCATTATCATCACACATGGACGTTGTTGGTGACGACACACCTGTAATTCCAATGCTAGATGGAGATTTTATTAAAGCAAATAATCGAACTTTGGGGGGAGATGATAAATTCGGTATTGCAGCTGCATTAAAGTTATTGAAAGACACTAAAAATTCAGATATGAAGCATGGTGGGCTTGAAGTTGTATTTACTCGTGATGAAGAAAATGGCATGAGTGGTATACATAATTTTGATTTTAGCAAATTAAACTCAAAATATGTAATTGTTTGTGATGCTGATATTTTTGGAGTGCTTCAAATTTCTGGCGCTAGCTACTGTAATGGTCATGTTGAAATATCTTGTAAAGGCGGTCACTCTGGTATTGAAATAGCAGATAAAACAAAACCAAATGCTGCAAAATTAATGGCAGAATTGTGTAATACAATTCCTCAAGGTGTTTATTATGAAGATGAAACAGGTGTTGTAACATCTATCAACTTAGGTGGTATAAAAGCTGGAGATATCAAGGTTACAAATGTACTAAATCCTTATGCTGAAGCAACTTACTCAATAAGAAGTGCATCATTACCAAAAGAAAATGAATTAATCGCAAAAATCCAAGGTATAATTGATGATTTTAACAAAAAATATGAAGGAATTGCCATTGCGAAGGGTACATTTAAACAAAAAATGCCAGCATTTGAAAAATCTGATGACACATATATCCCAGAAGTTTTTAAAAGAGCTGCAGAAGAACTTGGAGTAAAATATGAAATAAATTCATTCCACGCAGGCGCAGAAACTCATATTTACTGCCAACACAAAAATGCTAAGGGCGAAACCTTTATTCCTTTCTTAATGGGGCTTGCGGATCTTTACAATATGCACTCTGCTGATGAAAAAATGGATTACAAGAGCTTTTTAAAAGGATATAAATTACTTAGCCAATTTTTCTTCGAGTTCAACAAATAATTGAACAACTTGTTTATGAATATTTTCAATTGAATCAACAGAGTTAATAACTTTAACTCTGTTTGGTTCATTTTGGGCTATTTTTAAATAACCTTGTCGAACTCTTTCAAAAAATTCTTTACCCGCAGATTCCATACGATCTTTTTCTTTGCCGACTCTAGCCATTGAGGTTTCGACATCAATATCAAAAACTATTGTTAAATCGGGCTTTAAACCACTTGTCGCTATATTATTTAGCATATCAATCTTATTAACATCAAGTTGTCTGCCATAACCTTGATAGGCAACAGAAGAATCTGTATGTCTGTCACTAATTACAATTTTACCTAATTCAATATTTTTACGAACAATAATATCAACATTTTGCGCTCTATCTGCTAAAAACAAGAAGGATTCACACACTGAGGATACTTCTCCATCATAATTAAGTAACAAAGCCCTAATTTTTTCACCAAGCCCTTTACAACCAGGTTCTCTTGTTAAAACAACATCAAAATTTCTTTTTTCAAGATATTCTGTTAATAATTTAATTTGAGTTGTTTTACCGCAACCGTCAGCACCTTCAAATGTAATAAATAAACCTTTTTTCATATTTTTAACTTTCTTTTCTTTTTAATTTAATTATTAAAAAAG
>OGMF01002314.1_pt1 | contig 16593 bp, 10 predicted proteins | sample 1572921 | NCBI WGS metagenome assembly OGMF01 (sample SAMEA2581919, study PRJEB24529) | metagenome | biome: Human gut stool | place: China | collected 2011
ATAAGCGGGATCGAACCGCTGACCTCATGACTGCCAGCTGCGATCGGTTCGTGATATTGAGTGTTTTTACGTCTAATCCGTCCGTTCCGTCAGCGAAAAGTGCGGGATTTTGCAAGGTTTTATCCATTGCGTCCACACGCGTTCGCGCACACCTGGGTCACAATCTGGGTCAGGGGAGTTGGGTGGATTTGGAGAGATTCTGCCGGGGTGGATGTGGATTGTAACTTGAACTTTGTCGATAGTCAAGTTAAAAAGATGAAATTATACTTCGGCTAATAATTTATGCAACACCCCCGACGAGAACTGATTACAGTCCGTCGGGGGTATTTTTATGCCTTTTTATATTGAATCAGCGCAGCCAGAATTTCCGCCAACACCTTTTGATCGTTCACAGGCTGTTCCTGCAGCAGAGCATAGCACTGCGCGGGAAGATTATTTTCCTGCTGCTCGATGCTGATATTTTCAAAGAGTCTGGAAAGAGACACACCGAGCGCTCCGGCGATTTTTGAAATGCTTTCAATCGTAGCGTTTTTCTCGCCGCGCTCCAACTGGCCGATATAAGTATGGTGGACATCTGCCTTTTCCGCCAGATATTCCTGACTCCAACCCTTTTGATTGCGATACGCACGAATCCGATCTCCGATAATCTTTGCAATGCTCATGCCTGTTCACCTCTACCAATGACTATAAGTATTATTCGTCAATAGAAAACAGACTATTGATATTTTTACGTGTGGAATATATACTATAAATATGAAAATTTGATTTTTAATGACTATAAACGAGAATCGTACGGTGAGGGAACGGAATGAAGATCATCAATAATATTACGGAGAAGCTGTCAGACGAACTGAAACAGGATCTTCGTGCAGGCAGCAGGATTTCTATCGCGGCTGCCTGCTTTTCGGTCTATGCCTTTGAAGAGCTCAAGACGCAGCTGCTCCAGATCGATGCGCTGCGCTTTATTTTTACGTCTCCGACCTTTTTGGCAGAGCAGCCAAAGCAGGAGCAGCGCGAGTTTTATATCCCGCGGCGCAACCGAGAAAAGGCGCTGCACGGCAGCGAGTTTGAAATTCGCCTGCGCAATGCGTTTACGCAGCGTGCCATCTCCAAAGAATGTGCCGACTGGATTCGGCAGAAAGCGGTCTTTAAGTCCAATAGCACAGACGAACAGATGCTGGGATTTCTGACGGTGGACGGCGACGCGCCCAGTGCCTACGCACCCATCAGCGGCTTTACGCGCGCCGAGCTTGGCTGTGAACGCGGCGGAAATATGTTCAGCATGATCAATAAAATTGAAGCGCCGGAGAGCAAGGCATACTTAACGCTCTTTGACCAGCTCTGGGCAGACCGCAGAAAAATGAAGGATGTGACGGAGCAGGTACTCGAACGTATCACTACTGCATATCGGGAAAACAGCCCGGAGTTTCTGTATTTCTTCGCGCTCTACCACATTTTTAGTGATTTCCTGACCAATGTATCTGCCGACGATCTGCCGAACGATACCAACGGTTTTCGCGAGAGCAAGGTCTGGAACAAGCTTTATACATTCCAGAAGGATGCCGTTCTTGCGATTATCAGTAAGCTGGAACAGTATAACGGCTGCATTTTGGCGGACAGCGTCGGCCTCGGCAAGACATTCACTGCGCTGGCCGTTATCAAGTACTACGAAAACCGCAACCTGCGCGTGCTGGTGCTCTGCCCCAAGAAGCTTGCGGACAACTGGACGACCTACAAAGCGAACTACGTCAATAACCCCATCGCGGCAGATCGACTGCGGTATGACGTTTTATACCATACGGATCTATCACGCTCCGGCGGCTTCTCCGGCGGAACGGACCTCTCGAAACTGAATTGGTCGGCGTATGATCTCGTGGTGATCGATGAATCGCACAATTTCCGCAACGGCGGCGACGCCGACAAAGAGGGCAAGGAAAACCGCTACACGCGGCTTATGAACAAGGTCATCCGTCCGGGCGCAAGAACGCGGGTACTGATGCTGTCGGCAACACCCGTGAATAACCGCTTTTACGACCTGCGCAACCAGCTCGCGCTGGCCTATGAGGGCAACAGCAGCGCGTGGGCAGACAAACTTTCCACGCACCGGAGCGTGGAAGAAATTTTCCGCAACGCGCAGAAAGCCTTTAACGCATGGAGTAATTCCGATGCGGAGCTGCGCACCACAGACCAGCTGATGCGGATGTTAGATTTTGATTTCTTTGAGATCCTGGACAGTGTTACGATTGCGCGTTCCAGAAAACACATTGAAAAATACTACAACATGAACGAGATTGGCCACTTTCCAACGCGCCTGCCGCCGATTTCCAAGCGGCCGCCGTTGACCGATCTGTCTGACGCGATCACCTACGGCGAAATTTACGATTTGATCATCAGCCTGACGCTGAGCATTTACACGCCGTCCAACTACATTCTTCCCAGTCGGATGGCAAAGTACGCCGATCTGAACCATGAGGGCAAAAACAGCCTGACGCAGGTAGGGCGAGAACAGGGCATCCGCCGTTTGATGAGCATCAACCTGCTCAAGCGGCTGGAAAGCTCGGTGCATTCGTTCCGCCTGACCTTGCAGCGCATTCAGAAACTGATTGCGGACACGCTGGAAACGATCAACGCCTTTGATCCCAACCAGACGATGGAATTGCAGGACTTCACAGCCGGAAACACGGAATTTGACGCGGATGATGCGGAAAATGATCTGCTGGCCGTTGGGAAAAAAGTGCATATCGCGCTTGCGGATATGGACTATCTGACATGGCAGCAGGATTTACAGGCGGATTTGCAGATTCTGAACCTGCTCGTCGGCATGGTTGCTGATATTACGCCCCAGCACGACAGCAAGCTGCAAATGCTGCTTGCGACGATTGCCGGAAAGATCGCGCAGCCAATCAACCCCGGCAACAAAAAGGTCATTATTTTCACAGCGTTTTCCGACACGGCGGAATATCTGTTTACGAATATCAGCACATACGCGAAAGAAAACTATGGCCTCAATACCGCGCTGGTGACTGGTTCGGTCGATGGGCGGACGAGCGTTCCGAAATTCAAGGCGGATCTCAACAACATTCTGACCTGTTTTTCGCCCATTTCCAAGGACAAGGCCGCGCTTATGCCGGACGGACCGGACATCGACATTCTGATTGCGACCGACTGCATTTCAGAGGGTCAGAATTTGCAGGACTGCGATTGCTTGGTCAACTATGACATTCACTGGAACCCGGTGCGGCTGGTGCAGCGGTTCGGGCGGATCGACCGCATTGGCAGCCGCAACGATAAAATCCAGCTCATCAACTTCTGGCCGGACCTCGACCTCGATTCGTATATCAATCTGAAAGCGCGTGTGGAGCTGCGCATGAAAGCGCTGGTCATGACGTCCACAGGCGACGACAATCTTCTCTCGCCGGAGGAACAGGGTGATCTGGAATACCGCCGCCAGCAGTTACAGCGATTGCAGACGGAGGTCGTTGATCTGGAGGAAATGGGCACAGGCGTTTCCATTACAGATTTGGGACTGAATGAGTTTCGCATGGAGCTTCTGGAATACAGCAAAACGCACCCGGAGCTGGAAAACAGTCCGGGCGGCATCAGCGCGGTCGCGGCAGCAACGCCGGACGCGCCGCCGGGCGTGGTGTTTGTGCTGAAAAACGTGCATAACGAGGTCAACGCCGACCAGCGGAACCGCCTGCACCCGTATTACTTGGTCTACTTGAGCGAGGAAGGTGTCACAGTTCATGACCACCTTTCCCCAAAGGACACGCTGGACGCGATGCGGCAGCTTTGCCGGGGAAAGGACAAGCCGATTGAAGCGCTCTATCAGGCGTTCAACCGGGAAACAAGCGACGGGCGGGATATGGCCGTGTATTCCGGTCTGCTGGAGGATGCGGTGCTGTCCATTCTGGACGCGAAGGAGGACAGCGACCTCGACAGCCTGTTCTCCGCCGGCGGCACGAGCGCATTACTCAGTCAGGTGTCCGGGCTGGACGATTTTGAACTGATCTGCTTTTTGGTCGTGCGGGAGGAACCGTCATGCTGAATCTGCCCAGCTCCACAGAATTTGGCCGCCGTGTGCCGAAACAGAAGTTTTATGAACATCTGGACGTTTCCCCGGAGGTCAAGCGGCTTTTTATCGACCAGATCAAACTGATCACATGGGCGAACAAGCTCTCGCCGCAGACGATGAACCTCGGCGCGGGGCAAACGGTCACGGAAATCGAAGTATTTCATATCCGCCTGACTGGGCGGGAGCTCGACAAGCGGACGCTGGAGTTGATGGACAGGCAAATCCCGTATCACATCCTGTTCGTGCTGGAGCGGCCGGACGGACAGATGCAGCTGCGCATCAGCTATAAAGAGGCGGCGCAGTCCGGCGACAACGCGTTCCGCCTGCGGCAGAGCTACGCCACGGAATTTGCGCCGCCGGAAAGCCTGACGCTCCCGCTGGACGCGCTGGACATGGACAGCCTGTATGCGTCCGTCGTCCGCGCCATCGCGGGCGACGCGCTCTCTGCCCCAGAGCAGCCTTTGGAGCAGGCCGTTGCACAGGCGCAGGAAAAAGAAAAGCTCCAGCGGCAGATCGCGCAGCTGAAGGCAAAGATGAAGAAAGAAAAGAATTTGGGAAAGCAGATGGAATTAAGGAGAGCGATTAGGAGATTGGAAGATGGATAAAGATGCGAGGACAGCATATGCAGCTTTAAATGAGATAATTGAATTTGAAACAGAGTGCATCAATCATACATATTTGCCTGAACGCACACGGGCAGGCGATTTGATTTGGCGCTGTTTATGCGGTGGCTCAAATTGTTTAAAAAGTTGTATGTTCTTACTTGAGGGAAACTTTATTGGATCATTGAACGCATTGTTAAGGCAAGTGTATGAATTTTTAGTCTGGGCAAAAGCAACGCTTGATGCAACCGAAGAACAAAGAGAAAGCTTAGGGAAAGAGTTTTTTCAGAGTCCGGCGTGTGAAGGCTTGTCCGAACACGCAAACATATCAAAACTTTTTAAATCACTTGTATATGAGGGTTTTCCTCAATGCAATGGTACAGCAATTATGGAGGAAGGAAAAGAACTGTATAAGTTGTATTCTGAATTTACCCATGCAAGTGCAATAGCTCAGATACAGTATGATGCAGAAAACAAGGTAGATAGCGATAAGATGAAAAAATGGAGTTTTAAACAAGTAGCCTTTTTAACTGATATATATTTGTTTGTTCTAGATCAGTACATCGACGAGATTAAAATACAGATTAAACCGCTTTTAGGTACAGAAGTATCTGGAAGAGACAATATTGCAGCGTGCCTAATGTGTAAGGCAGCAATGGATTTTCAAAATGAAATAGAGGAAAAGCACAATCAGATATGTTTCCTTACTGATGACGAAATTGAGAGAAACCCCATATGGTACAGCTTTATAGATGAATGGCACATAAAGGAGAAAAATACCAATGAAAAAACTTAAATTGCAAACACCGGACATGGTATCGGAAAACATAGACAAAATTGCTGCCCTGTTCCCCTCTACGATTACGGAGATGCGGGGCGAGGATGGGGAAATCAAGCGCGGGGTCAATTTTGAGGTTTTGAAGCAGCTTTTGAGCCGGGATGTGGTGGACGGCGACGAGTGCTATGAATTTACATGGGTGGGCAAAAAGGCGGCTATGGCCGAAGCGGCGCGGCCGATCACCAAAACGCTGCGCCCTGTGAAAGCAGACAGCCGCGACTGGGATACCACGGAGAATCTCTATATCGAGGGCGATAATCTGGAAGTCCTGAAAATCTTGCAGGAGAGTTATCTCGGCAAGGTCAAGATGATCTATATTGATCCGCCATATAATACCGGCAACGACTTCATTTATGCCGATGATTTCATGCGCACACAGCGTGAAGAAGACAGTGAAATGGGCATCATCGATGAAAATGATTACTATTTGGTGAAAAACACTGATGCAAACGGAAAATTTCATTCAGACTGGTGTTCAATGATATTCTCAAGGCTTGCCCTTGCACGCAATCTGCTAACAGAAGATGGAATTATCTTTATCAGCATCGATGACAATGAGGTTTTCAATCTTAAAGAAATATGCGATGAAGTTTTTGGCTCCCTAAATTTCTTGAATCATTTTGCTTGGGTGTCAAATATAACTGGACGGCAAATTTCAGGGCGAGGTGCTGCAAAAACGTGGGAAAGTGTATTGGTTTATTGTAAGGATATTCATGCAGCGTGTGGTTTTCAGGTTGACGTAGCGTTTGCAAAAAATAAAATGCCTGATTCATATAAGGGGTTTAATAAAGACATACGAATGGATAGTCGAGGAGCATTCGCAGTTGGTGATACACTTTATAATCACAACCGCAAGTTCAATGAAGAAACCCGTCCAAATCTTGTTTTTTCAATCTTCTATAACCCGCAAACTGAGGAAATTGTTACAGGTAATATTGGCGATAAAAAGGAAGGCTTTATTGAATTACAACCTCACCCTAATGGGGATGGAATACATAAATATCATGCGTGGAGATGGTCAAAACAAAAAATAGCAAATGAAAGCTATGACTTAATTGTTCTAAAAACGCCGAGTGGCGGATATGAGATATACACCCGTATCAGGGATTTTAATAGTACTTTGCTCAAGGACATAATAACAAATATTTCGAATGGCGATTCTGAAGTTCAAAAAATATTTGATGGCAAGAAATACTTTGATTACCCTAAATCTGTCGATTTACTTACATCTTTTGTTGGTACAATGCAAGATAAGTCTGGTATTGTCCTAGACTTTTTCTCCGGCTCCGCCACCACCGCCCATGCGGTCATGCAGCTGAACGCCGAGGACGGCGGACATCGCAAGTTTATCATGGTGCAGCTTCCCGAAAAGTGCGACGAGTCCAGCGAAGCCTACAAAGCTGGCTACAAAAACATCTGCGAGATCGGCAAGGAACGCATCCGCCGCGCGGGCGACAAGATCCAATCGGAACACCCGGACGCGAAGCTGGACACCGGCTTCCGCGTGTTCCGTGTGGACGAGAGCAATATGGAAGACGTCTATTACCACCCGGAGGAGCTGACGCAGACGATGCTGGGCGGCATGGTGTCGAACATCAAGCCGGATCGCACGGACCTTGATCTGCTCTATGCCTGCCTGCTCGATTGGGGCGTGGAAATTAGCCTATCGCATACGCAGGAGGTGATCGACGGCTGCACGGTACATAACGTGGACAACGGCGCACTCTGCGCCTGCTTTGACGAGCGCGTACCGCTCTCGGTCATAGACTACATGGCAAAGCAGCAGCCGCTGCGCGCCGTGTTCCGCGACAGCTCGTTCGCCGCGGACGACAGCAAGATCAACGTCACGGAGATCTTCAAAAACCTCTCCCCGGATACGAAGGTGAAGGTGATCTGATGAAGCTGCAATTCAAGCACCAGCCGTTTCAGGCGGAAGCCGCCGATGCCGTCTGCGATGTGTTCTGCGGCCAGCCGTACCGCACGGTGACGTATCGCCGCGATCTTGGCGATCTGACGGGCATGCAGATAAGCACCTATGATACCGAGGTCGGCTTCCGTAATCAGCCGCTCGTGCCGGATCTGACAAACCGGCGGCTGCTGGACAACCTGCGCGCAGTGCAGCGCAGGAACGGCCTGAAACCCTCGGATGAGCTGACCGGGCCGGGCGTCAATCTTTCCATCGAGATGGAAACCGGAACGGGCAAGACCTATACCTATGTCAAAACGATGTATGAGCTGAACAAGCGCTACGGCTGGAGCAAGTTTATCATCGTCGTGCCGTCCGTCGCCATCCGCGAAGGCGTCTATAAATCGCTCCAGACCACACAGGAGCATTTTGCAGGCGAATACAACAAGAAAATCCGCTTTTTTATCTACAATTCTGACCGCCTGACGGAGGTAGACCGCTTTGCATCCGACAGCGCGATCAACGTCATGATCATCAACATGCAGGCGTTCAATTCCAGCAAGAACCAGCGCATCATTGACAAAAAACTTGATACCTTCCGCAGCCGCAAGCCCATCGATATTATTGCAAAGACGAATCCGATTCTGATCATCGACGAGCCGCAGAGTGTGGAGGGCAAGCAGACCAAGGAAAGCCTCAAAAAGTTCCAGCCGCTCTTTACGCTGCGCTATTCCGCCACGCATAAGGAAAAATACGACATGGTCTATCGGCTCGACGCGCTGGACGCCTATAATCAGCATCTGGTCAAGAAAATTGCCGCCCTCGGCGTGACGCTGGAGGGCAGCACGGCGACGAATGGCTATGTCTACTGCGAGGGTATCGACCTCTATAAGGACAAAGCACCGACAGCGCGTCTCGGCTTTGAGGTCAAAGGCGCAGCGGGAACAAGAACGGTCGTAAGAAAGGTCTATGGCGGCGACGATCTGTATGATCTCTCCAACGGTCTGGCCGAATATGCGGACCGCTATCGGATCTTGCCAAACGGCATTGACGGCCGCGACAATTCAGTCACGTTCCTGAACGGCCTGAAAATTTATGCCGGGCAGATCTGCGGCAACGAGCAGCTGGTATCACTCCAGCGGCGTATCCAGATCCGGGAGACGATCCGTACCCATATCCAGCGGGAGCGGGAACTGTATCTGCGCGGGATCAAGGTTCTGAGCCTGTTTTTCATTGACGAGGTTTCCAAATATCGAAGCTACGACGGCGATGATGATGCAGGGCGCAACGGCGAGTACGCGCAGATGTTTGAAGAAGAATATGAAAACGTCGTCGGTAATTTGCAGCGCGAATTTGGCGATGATGCGTACATGGAGTATCTGAACAAAATCAATCCGCACCGGACGCATCAGGGCTATTTCTCCATCGACAAGAAAAAGGGCAAGAAGGCGCGTTTTGTAGAAAGCAAGGTGGATCGCAAAACGCAGCTTTCCGACGATGCTGAGGCGTATGACCTCATTATGAAGGACAAAGAGCGGCTGCTCAGCATGGATGAGCCGGTACGGTTCATTTTTTCCCACTCCGCACTCCGCGAGGGCTGGGACAATCCGAACGTGTTCCAGATCTGCACGCTGAAAAAGCAGAGCGATTCGGACGTTCGCAGCAGGCAGGAAATCGGCCGCGGCCTGCGCCTGTGCGTCAACCAGCAGGGCGAACGCATGGACGAGAGCGTACTCGGCGGAGAGGTGCAGGAGCTCAACAAGCTGACGATCATTACTGATTTTTCGTTTGGCGAGTATGTGAAAGCCTTGCAGGCTGGCCTATCCGAAGTTCTGGCCGACCGACCGCGCAAGGTCGAGCCGCAACTGTTCCTCGGCAAAGATCTGCAAAATGCAAACGGCGAGTCGGTGCGCGTCACAAAAGAATTGGCAGACGCCATCTACGAAGATCTGATTCAAAACGGCTATGTCCGCCGCGGAGAGCTGACCGACAAATATTATGTGGACAAGCAGAACGGAACGGTGCAGGTGGCCGCAGAGGTGCAGGATTGTGCAGCATCGGTCGTGCGCGTGCTCTCCTCGATTTTCGATGGCCGCAGCATGCTCCCGGAGGACGCCAACGGCGGCAATGTGGAAGCGCACTTGGATCCGGAGAAGCTGAAAAAGAAGGAATTTCTTGCGCTCTGGAACAGAATCAACCATAAATCCGTCTATACAGTATCCTTTGATACGCAGGAGCTGATTCAAAATTCCATTCGGGAACTGAATGAAAAGCTGGACGTTGCGCAGGTCGTGATCCGAAAGGAATACGGCGAGCAGGCAGACCATTTGACATCCAAAGAGCAGCTGGAAAATGGTGAGGGCTTCCGCAAGACAAAGACAGACCAGCAGACGCCCGAAACGGCCCCGCTCGGCAGCGTGCGGTATGACCTCATCGGGAAGCTGGTCGAAGAAACCGGACTCACGCGCGCAAGCATTGCAGCAATTTTGCAGGGCATGTCGCCGCTCAAGTTTGCCATGTTCCGGAATAATCCGGAAGCGTTCATCCTGAAAGTGGGCCGGATCATCCACAATCAAAAAGCAACGATGATTGTGGAGCACATTACATACAACCGCCTGGAGGCGGCTTATGACAGCGACATTTTTGCTGCCGGAAAGCTGCGCGGAAAGCTGAATGTCAGCGCAATGCGCGCGGAAAAGAGTCTTTATGACCATGTGATCTATGACTCGGAAAACGAGCGGAAGTTTGCCGGAGAACTGGATATCAGCGAAAAAGTGGCTGTCTATGTCAAGCTGCCGAGCAGCTTCTTCATCTCCACACCGGTCGGACATTATAACCCGGACTGGGCTATTGCGTTCACCGAGGGCAGCGTCCGGCACATTTTCTTCGTCGCTGAAACCAAGGGCAATACGGATTCGTTAGAGCTGCGCGGCGTTGAAAACGCGAAAATCGAATGCGTGCGCCGCCACTTTGCAGCAATCAGCAACGAAGAAGTTGTTTATGAGGTCGTGGACAGTTTTGAAAAGCTGATGCAGAAGGTCATATAGTCCGAATTTTTGGACAGTGTGCGTGATAGAATGACCTTGAGAACAGGAGGTATGTTCTATGCTCTACGGCTCGCAGAAGCGATTTGACAAGAACGGCGACGGCAAGCTGAAGGGTGCCGAGTGGCAGCGGTGGTACCAGTACGCTTACGGTGATGAGATTGAAGCGAAGGAAAAGCGCAGACGTGCCAATGCTGCTGCCGAGCAGAAGCATGCACAAATTGCAGCGGACTTTGCGGATCATGTCTCTGACCTCATTAACTGGATGTATCGCGACCTTGCGCATCTGGAGGGGGAGCGTGAGGATCAGGCCATCCGCACGATGCACTTGGCCCTGTATGTGATCTCCGCCGCGCTTCAAACGCAGAAGGTCGATGAGAGTATGCGTTATCTTTTGCGGGCGTTCTGGAATGAGTTTCAGCCGACGCTGGACGAGAGCGTCTATCAGGCATTGTGCGCGAAGCAGGTTCTGTTTGCGGAAATCGGTGAGATTTCCGAGAAGCGTCTCGGTTCGTTCTGGAGAAATCTACTCGACAATCTGCCGCCGGAACGCCGCGTCGGGAAAGATGATGATTTGCAGGAGCTTTTGGACGATACAAGCCGTCTTTATAACTATTTCCGCGATGACAGCGCACCGGAAATTGATTTTGCCAAGGAGATTGAGCCATATTGGGCAGCGATCCGCCTGCCGGAAGAACCGGAAGAACCAGAGGAAGATGACGAAGATGAGGAACCGGAGGAAGAATCCGAACCTTGGACAGATTTTTATGAGAAATCTGCACCTGCGGAGAAACCTACAAGCGGCGGATATTACCAGTTCTGTAAGGTGCAGTTCAAGGACGGCGGAAGTCCATACGCCTATCTGACAGGCGGATTGCCTCTTGCAGTCGGGGATTTTGTGGTCGTTCCGGTTGGAAACCGGAATGCGGAGAAAACCGGCCGCGTGACGGATGTTTTTGTTTGCAGCGCACAGGATGCACCGTATCCGCCGGAGAAAGCGAAATTTGTGCTTCGGAAATCTGAGCAAACGGCATTTACATTTACTGAGAAGAAAGTCCCGCCCATCGAGCCAGCAAAGAACGAAAAAGCTGCGACTCCGATGCCGTCCGTACCAGTAGAACCGCCTGCGGTGCAGTCTGTGCCAGAGGAGCCAGCTTCGTTTAAAGTCGAACCACTTCCGGAAGCACCAACGTTTACGCTTCCGCCGCTGCCGAAGCAGGACGAACCGAAAAAGCCGAAACGCCGAATTCCTTGGGGCTGGCTGGCCGCCGCAGCACTTGCCGCATTCGTGATTTTTGCGGTACCGCCGTTAGAGAGAATTTCCGAGACAAACCGCCAACAGATCGCCGCGCAGCAGGCCGCAGAGCAGGAGAAACGCGAGCAGGAAGAACAGCAGGCAGAGCAGGCACGTCTGGAGGAAGAAGCAAAACAGCTGCGCCAGCAGGAAGAACGCGAAGCCGCGCTTCAGGCAGAGAAAGATGCGGGTATTCCGTATGTCGGAATGCTTGAAAGCAGCATTGACTCCACGCGCACGCTTGGCACGCATGGCATGGCGAAATCCGGCTGGGCATATAAAAAGGACGGAACATTCAAGCAAATGACCTATTACTGGTACACCAACAACCGAACACCGATTTTCACCGCCGTCTGTCAGGACGGCAAGGTGATCGAAACGCAGAAAAGCGATGGCTATTGGAGCGGCAATGCGCTGCTTGTGCCGGTTGTAAAGCCCGATATTCCCACAACGTTCCACTCCGGCAATTCCGGCAGCATCCGGGATGACTACGATAGTCCCGAAGATCTCTACGAGGACAATCCGTGGGATTATGAAGACGAGGACGAAGCCTGGGACGAGTGGGAAAACGATTGAGCACTACTGCTTCTCGCTGTTCGGAGAAAGACAGTTTTTCAAAAAATGAGCTTCGCATTTTAATTGCGAAGCTCATTTAAATTCATGACGAACGTACTTGGCGCGTTTTGGTCATCCCTACGGGATTAATTTACATTACTGTAGGAATACTCAATACTATTTATTTCAACAACATGTACAGACTCACATTCAAATAAGGTTTCATCAAAAACAGCAATATTTGTTCCACCGGTGCCCATTGTACTTGTGTACGAAACGCCTGCGTAGCCTCTGCTTTTTATAAACTCAGTAATGAACTGAGTCGGAAGATATTCTAATGAACTATCATTTCGTCTAAGGGGTTTGGCAATCTCTTTTGCAATATCCGAAAAGGTCTGAATATTTGCTGCTAATGATTCAATACTGCTCGAATAGACTGCGGGACTTATGCGGTTTAATCCAGAGATGTTGACAACCTTTATTTCTTTAAGCAACCTGAACTTCCCGACGGTTACAAAATCAAAAGCACTGGCCCTGACTTCCCTTAAAGCTGTCGCCTCGTCTGATGTAAGATACAACACACCTATTCCTTCTGGATTGACTCTCCCGGATTTTCTCTTTCCAGAAGGCGGTGACCCCATTTTTTCTTTGGGATATCCCATAATGCCATCACATATTCGGGCTCGGAAAAATTCGGTTCCCTTTGTATATTTTGTTATTGAATACCCAACAAAGGAAGCAAGTCGATCAGCTTTAAAATATCCATTGCAGAAACGATTTTTTGTTTTTATTGCATCCGAAAATTCACGCCATGTGTGACCGGAGAAAATACCATATTCATCAGCATAGCTTCTAGGAATACAGACGTTTTTGTTGTGATTTTTCTCATCGTCTCCGTAAACTGTTGAACAAAACGCAGCTACTAAGTCATAGGAAGATGGTGAATCTTTCCTGAAGATGTTCCAGTTATCAATTATTGTGGAAAAAAGAGATTCTCCATCTTCCGATTCCTCATAAACATTGAGTACCTCAGATATCAAATCAGACACATCAGACGGTTCATCGACTGTGCAAATTAAAACATTAGTTTTCTTGCAAAAGTCACAATTTCCATACTTCCCATTTGCTGAAATCATTGCTTGGATTTGAGGGTCAGAAAAACATTCAATGCAACAATTCATTCTTAAAATCTCCCAGTCAAGTACTTGTTCATAAGTTCAAGATGGTGCATAATAGAAAGTTTCTTCAGTGTCGGAAGCCCAGGATATGTCTTGTTGATAAAATGGTCTAACAATGTTTGTAAGCCCGTAGTTAGTTGGCGATCTTGGTTCTCCGTGGTGTACCACTTATACAACTTGCTTACTGCCTCGTAGAATTTTCCGGCGACATCAGAAATATCGTCGTTTGAATCGGAAACAAAGTGACGTATTCTTAGTGAATTATCCTTTGCAAAATACACAATATGAATTGCAACTGCGTATGGCGCAAATCCAGACTCAATATAATCACTGCCAATAATAGAGTAGTCTCCGAACCCGATGTAGTCATCCTCCCGATAATCAATATGGTCATTGGAGAACAACTCATCTTCAGGATAATCCGCATTTCTGCTTTTCTTATTAAATCTGTTTTCAAAAAGGACACTATTTTCCTTAACCACACGCCGAATATACCGGTCATACGGACAAAGTGTGTATTGTGGTGACTGGCGGAATAAATCCTGATACGTTGGAAGTGAATCAGCGCTATTTAATACTGAAAGAACTTTATCTGCATCGATTCCTGTATCATTTAACTTGGTTAAACATTCCTCAGCACTTTCGTTTGTGAGTATAGCAGGAATAACATTTGGTGTGGAAACATACCGTTCAAGCAGTTGATTGATAATTTGCGGTTCATCAGTCAAATCACCAACATTGGGGTTCAAAACTAAGGCAACGGGGAGAGAGGCTGCTTGGAATGCAGCTAAGGAGTTATTTAATGCAGGGATAATTTTTACAGGCTCAATAACTGGAACAACAAACGAGGAAATTAGACTTTTCGCAGCCAACTCTTTAAGTGCAAGCAGTTCATATTGTCTTCCACGAAAATACGGAAAATACATACCATTACCTCCTGTATTGTGTCTCAAGCAATTGATCGAGCACAGGCATTTTCCGGGTAAGCCCAGAAAAATAAACCACCGCTTTTAATTCTGACTGAATTTCTTGGAACTCTTCGACTGTGATTTTATTCCGTTTTTTCATCTCTTGAAATGCGCGTTGTTGCGCATCAAGAATAGGGATCGTCTCAAATTTTTCGAGAAATGCCCTAAAGTGAAAAACCGGCTCTACTTGTGGGACAGTGCCAAAATAGCTTTTTATGATATTTTCGTATTCTTTTTTTCTTAAAAGCTTGAAAATGCTGGAGTGATCAAGGAACTCGTTATATGTGCGTGGTTCTCTGCTTCGTTCCTTATTAAAAATTGTACCACGATCAGAAAGAACATATATGCCGACGGCATCGCCCATGTCACCAAAAGATGACAATACTTCGCGAATTTTTTCCAACTCATGAATAGAAGCCAGTACAGATACCTTGCTGAATGCGCAGTAATAGTCTCGTAGTTGATCGTATAGACGGTCAAAATTATCAAGATCAGATTTAATTTCATATACTCGACCTTCACCGTTAATCATCACAAAGTCCGCAATGGAATGACCAATCCTTACTTGTGAAAATGCAGATGTGGTGTTCACATTGTGAATGCCGCATAGGAGTTTATTAAGTAGAGTATTCATATAGAAGTACTCATTACGCTGTTGCTTATCGAGGTGAGCATATATTTCGCTGATAAGTTGCCCATGATTTTTATTCGACGGATCGTCAATATATCGCTTTACAACATAATCAAAGACGTCGTTTCTGCCATTTTCAATAAGATCACATATTACCTTGCGTGTGAACACTCGGTTAATTGCCCTACTGTTATCAGCCATATTTGAACACCTCCTTTGCTTGTATTGCTCAACGATATGTACATAGGGGTACCAAGTCTCTACAATGGTGTCCAGTACCCATATGCAATAGCAATGCAAAGTTCTATTCTAAAATAAAGAATAGCACGATTGGGTTCAAAAGTAAATGAAAAAGCATATTTGTACACTGAACTTCAATGCTATTATTTGTGGTTGAATTTCATACATGGCTGTAATGCGCCTATTTGGATGCACTATCCACTTTAGAAAATCCAACGCAATAGTCTATTGCCGATTCAATCTATTACGAAGAAAAATACTCAAATGCGATATTGACAAGAGCAAAATCGGATGGTATCCTAGAAGACACAGCAGAGAGATCTGCCGACAACAGAATATTCTGAAGCGCACCATGAAAAGTAATGAAGGAGCGCTGCGACCGAGAATGGCCGCAGCGCTCCTTTTGGTGCTCTTTAGGGAAAATATGGGGGTGGGATCATAATCCCAAACAACTGAATAACCAGCAACGCGGATAACACCGCAGGTTGGGAAACGCGTACGGCGCGCGCGACGACCCGGAAGCAACGAGCTTCCGGCGAGCGAGAAACGCACCGTGGGCAGCCCTGGCAGGCTGCATCATGCCGCCCAATCTGTTTGGACACACAATGTCCGGCCTGCATGTAAGACAGGCTGCTGTGGCTGGGGTTGAAAGCAGTAGAGACCCCTTCCATGAGCTGTGAGAGCTGCCAGGCTCTGTCTGCGCTGTTCCCCATCGCCGGGGCGCGAGCTGCAAATACGGCGAAAAAGAAAACCATAGCGACTATTGTAACGACTACAAAAGGCAAAAATCTGAATTTCAAATTTTCATAGCGACTAATGTAGCGACTACGGAATCCAAAGTGCAGAGAACCCAGATTTTCTGCGATGTACGAAGCGGTGGCATGAGACGCAGGCTGCGTTTTAGGCTTTTCTTGCGGTACAAGAAAAGCGCAAGCATAGCATTTTGGTACCAAAATGCGGCTTGCAGGGAGAACCCTGACCCCAATGCCGCCTCCGGGCGGAAAGTTGACGGTTGAACTACGAATCGTTCATCGGCGCAGCCGTTTGCTCCGCGGCGTGGGGCACGTCGTGCCGACGTGTGCGGTTTTGCAGGCTGACCGCGCATCCGTGCAGGTCTGCGCCACACAAACGCCGCGTCCGCCCTCCGTGCGGCGCAAAAAAACGAGGGCTGGCATCATACCAGCTCTCGCCTTACAAATCGAACGAAGGAGATGATCCATGACAGCATCACGCAGCCCAGCATCACCAGAAAAATCCCATCC
>OGMF01002315.1_pt1 | contig 16581 bp, 34 predicted proteins | sample 1572921 | NCBI WGS metagenome assembly OGMF01 (sample SAMEA2581919, study PRJEB24529) | metagenome | biome: Human gut stool | place: China | collected 2011
CGCTCGAGTCCTGCCGAGCAGACCTCAAAGCTGTAGCTGTCCGGGATGGGTTCCTTTTCGTCCAGAATCGGGTCGACCGCGCGGGAGATGGCCTCGCAGTCGTTGATGTCCACGCCGCCGGGCTTATCGATGTACAGCCGCAAAAACCAGTCGGCTCCCTCGCGGACGTATTCCACATCCCACAGTGAGCACCCGTGCGCCTGCACCACAGGCTCCGCGAACTGCCGGACTGTTTCCGTGATCTTCATGCAAAACTCCCTTTCTCAGCAAGAAAGAGTGGGGAAGTATTCCCCACTCTCCAGTAAAACTACTATCAAGATATTTGAATTATACCATCCATGCGCGGGAAATGCAAGAGAAATCTAGCGTATTTTTGGAAAAATCCCGGCTTTTTTCGGCGCTTTTTCGCCCGGGCCTTGTCTCATGCGCGCTGTTTTCAAAAAATTCACACGTTTTTGTCTGTAAAACGTCCGCGCGGTGTGTTATACTATAATTAGATAATGGAGAGAAGGGTCGGTCGGTATGACGCGGAAAATCGGGTTTTCAAAGGTATCATGGCTCGGCGTTCTGGCGGGGCTTCTGGTCAGCCCGAAGGGGGACGAGTTCCTGATGCGGGCGGAGAGGATCTGCAAAAAATACAAGCAGAGCTTCAACAGCAATCCGCAATCCGGGACCTAGGAAAACTCGCCCTGGCTTTCGCCCTGGCGAACAGAGAAAAATACGTAGACTGGCATGTAGCGACATACGGTTTCAGGCCAGCTGGATTTTGAAAGGAGTGTCTAAATAATGCGCAAAGCATTTTTGCTATTGATGCTTGTTACCGGGTTTATTCTTGGGGCGTGCTCCACTACCGCAGCCAGAGCCGAACAGAATTACCCGATAAAGATTTGGGCGCAGAACTCAAACGGAAAGTACGAGACACTATGCGTTGTGGATGAAGAAACTGGCGTTAATTACATTGTTATAAGCGGCGAGCTGTACCAAAAAGGGATCGGGCTTGGAGTTACCCCTAGGCTGAATAGTGATGGAAGCTTGTACATAAGCGAAAAGTAATCCACATTTTATGAAAATTGAAAGGAGTTATTTATGGCGACATACAAAGTTGGGGATAAGGTGCGGATTGTGAGCGAACGGCCTGATTCCAAAAATTATGTTGACGAAATGGTACGATTTCTCGGAAAAGAAATCACGATCAGTATGGTGGATGAGTTTCGCGGCATTCCCTACTACTACAGTGAGGATGCAAAGCCGAAGAACCCGATGCAGGAGTGTTTCTGCAAGTTGTTCGGCGTTCCTGGTTACTTTTTCATTGATGAATGGATTGCCGGCCTTGTCGAGCAGAAGAAGCCGGAGTTCTCTGTTTCGGTTCGCTTCCATGGTCGCCTGACCGTTGCAGAACTTATCAAGGACGGCAAGGTTGTCAAAGTCGAGAACGCCCGGTGCAATCCCAGTGACAAGTACAGCATGGCAGAGGGCGCAAGAATCGCCGTGGAACGGCTGTTTAAGAAGACGGCTGATAAGCCAGAAGAAGTTAGCAAGCCAAAGATTGGCGATAAGTTCGTCATCATGTCGAACAAAAGTCCAGACTGCATCCACCATTTCAAAATCGGTTCTGTTGTAACTACTCTTGGACACATCAAAACCGGAGAAAACCTTTACGTAGCGGATAACGGATTGATACAGATTGTTCGGGACTGTGATGTTGCTCCGTATAAGGAGAAAGCCAAATGAGCCGCCGTAAGGTCACCACGGACGAGATGGTAGAGGCTGAAATCGCCCGTCTGCAAGCGTCTCCGGATGTAAAGCTTGCCAAGAAAGAACAGAACCTGATCTACCGCAGGAGGCAGTATATGTGTGCTCTCCGAAACATGGAAAAGCGTGGGAAGCAGCTCCGGGAAGAGGGCTGGACCATGGAAACGCTTCCGCTGAAATTCGATACGGAGGAATCAATATGAGTGCAAAAGACGCTACTCCCCAGGAGATTCAGGCCATGAAAGACCGGCTTGGCCAGAAATGGTCTGACCGCTGGAACGAGGCCCACATGGACGATGCCGTGAAGATGGCTTGTCGGGCCAACCGAGCCCCTTTTGTGGAGCGGAACCAGAGTCCCAGCCTGGAAAGCGTCATCGTGGCAACGGGCATGATGGCAACAGCCGGGGCGGCGGCGCTCCTGGGTAACACAGGAGCCGTGCCTATGGGATATGCCATGGCTGTGACCGGCGTGGCTGTGATGGGTGCTGTGACCCGGGTCGTGCGGGAGGTGCGGGAATGAATATTCCGGACATTGTTCGTCAGGCAGAGGCCCATGCGTCCAGGCAGGATGCCTATGATTCCCGGCTTCCGGTGTGCGCCCGCTGCGGCTGGCCCATCCGTGGCCCAAGGCTGGTGCATATCCCGGAGCACGAGGAGGACTACTGTCTTGACTGCATCGAGGCCATGACGGAATTTAACGAGGCTGCTGAGGTGGAGGAATGATTCGTAAAATTCCTACAGCAAACATGAGCAGGGAAGAGTGGACGAAGCTCCGCTCCACCACCATTGGCGGCTCTGATGCTGCCTCCATCATTGGGCTGAACCCTCACAAGTCCGCATACGCCCTGTGGGCTGAGAAAACCGGGAAGGTCATCCCGGAGGATATTTCTCAGAAAGAGGCTGTACGGCTTGGCACGGACCTGGAGGATTATGTGGCGCACCGGTTTATGGAGGCCACCGGGAAAAAGGTCCGGCGAGAGAACTATACCGTATTCCGGGACGATATGCCCTACGCCCACGCCAATTACGACCGGCTGGTCATCGGTGAGCGGGCGGGATTAGAGATCAAGACCACCAATGCCTTGAATTTGAAGAAATTCAAGAACGGTGAGTTCCCGGCGAACTACTACTGTCAGTGCTGCCACTACCTCCTAATATCCGGCCTGGACCGCTGGTATCTGGCTGTCCTGGTTCTGGGCGTTGATTTCAAGGTGTTCACCATTGAGCGGGACGAAGCTGAGTTAGCCGCCCTGAAAATGGCGGAGGAGAACTTCTGGTACCAAGTTCAGAACGACCTACCCCCGGAGATTGACGGCATGGATTCCACCATAGATACCCTGAATGAAACCTTCCCGATAAGCGACCCGGATGCAGATGCTGTAGACCTGACCAGTTGTGCCGTGGACCTTGCGCTTCTGGACGAATGCGCCCAGCAGATCAAAGCCCTGGAGGAAAAGAAAAAAGCGGCACAAGCAAGGGTCATGGAGACCTTGGGAGCCGCCGAAAAGGGATTTTACGGCGGGTATTCCGTCAGCTGGAAGAACCAGAAGCGGTCCACTTTTGACAGGAAGAAATGGGAGAAAGAACACGGAGCAATCCCGGAAGAATACTTCAAAGTTTCTGATAACAGAACTTTTCGATTCAAAAAGGAGAATGAAGAATAATGGCAAACAACATGATTCAGAATGCTGCCAGTGCTTCTGCCCAGGCAGTAGCGAAAACCAAGAAACCCAGCAGCATCCAGGACTACATTGAGGTTATGAAGCCCGCCATCCAGGCGGCACTGCCCAGCGTGATGACCCCGGAGCGATTCAGCCGTATTACCCTGTCTGCCCTGTCCGCAAACCCGAAGCTGAAAGAGTGCACCCCGCAGTCATTCCTTGGAGCCATGATGACCGCTGCTCAGCTTGGATTGGAGCCGAATACGCCCCTTGGACAGGCCTACTTGATTCCCTTCCGGAATCACGGGCGGATGGAGTGCCAGTTCCAGCTCGGCTATAAAGGCCTCATCGATCTGGCCTACCGTTCCGGCGAAGTGTCCATCATCCAGGCACACGCCGTGTATGAAAATGACGATTTCCAATATGAGTTGGGACTTGACCCGACGCTGCGGCACGTCCCCGCTAAGAGCAACCGTGGAAAGCCCATCGCCTACTACGCTATGTTCAAAACCAAGGACGGCGGCTACGGCTTCCAGGTCATGAGCATGGAGGATGTAAAATCCCATGCCCAGCAGTATTCTAAGAGCTACGGAAACGGCCCGTGGCAGACAAATTTTGATGAAATGGCAAAGAAAACCGTCCTGAAAAAGGTGCTGAAATACGCCCCGCTGAAATCTGATTTTGTCCGTGGAATTTCCCAAGACAGCACAATCAAGAAGGAAATCTCCGCCGACATGGCCGACATCCCCGATATGACCGAGTACATCGATATCGACCAGGAAACCGGCGAGATAATCGAGGACAAGGAGGCCACCTGATGTACTCCGTACACGGACAGGACGGCACAATCCTGATGCAGTCCGCAATGAATTTCCGATACCCGCCAGAGACAGAATTATCGCTTCTTAACTCCGGCCATGTGCTCAAACTAAATGGGAAGCGAATCACAAAAAAGGAGGTACAGCAACGTGTTGAACTCGATCAGCGTCATGGGCCGTCTCACCCGTGACCCCGAACTCCGGCGCACCGGATCCGGAAAGCCTGTCACCAGCTTCACCCTGGCCTGTGACCGGGATTTTAAGAACTCCCAGACGGGCGAGAAGGAAGTGGATTTTCTGGACTGCGTTTCCTGGAATTCCACGGCAGAGCTTGTGGCGAAGTATTTCCGCAAGGGGCAGATGGCTGTGGCAACGGGGCGGCTGCAAATCCGGCAGTATACCGACAAGAACGGCCAGAAGCGCCGTCAGGCGGAGATTCTTGTTAGCAGTGTCTATTTCTGCGGAGGCAAGGAAAACGTCTCTGCTGGCGGCTCTGAGTCTGACAGCGGGTATGGTGCGCCAGTATACCAAACAAATGCACCGAGCGGTGACTTCGCAGAGCTGGAAGACGATGACGCACAATTGCCGTTCTAAGCCAGAAAAATCAATCTTTACCATAAAAGATTGACAGTATAGTTTGCATTTCCCCTTGGCGGTGGGAGGTCAAACCGCCAACTCCAACGAAAGGAGAACCATAATGACTGTTGAATTTACAATTCCCGGTGTTCCGCAGGGGAAGGAACGGCCCAGATTTACCAAAAACGGCGTTGCTTATACCCCCAGCAAGACCAAGGACTACGAAAAACTGGTAGCCTGGGCATACGAGTGCGAGGCCCACGGCAGAAAGTTTACCGGCCCAATCCGAGCGGATATAGCGGCGGTGTACGCCGTCCCTAAGTCGTGGAGCAAAAAGAAACAGGCGGAAGCTTGCGACAACCGGCTGCTGCCATTGGTGAAGCCCGACCTGGACAATGTGATAAAGGCTGTTCTGGATGCCTGTAACATGGTAGCCTATCGGGATGACGCAGCTGTGACAGATCTGACAATCTGCAAACGGTATGGGACACGCCCATGCGTGGTGGTCCGGCTTACCGGGGAGGAACTGACCGATGGCTGAACGGAGAATGTTTTCCAAAACCATCGTTCTGTCTGATGATTTTCTGGATATGCCAATGAGCACCAGAATCCTGTATTTCACCTTCGGAATGGTTGCGGATGATGACGGTTTTGTGAACAATCCGAGGAGTATTATGCGGCAAATCAGCGCCACGAATGACGATTTGAAAATTCTTCTCGCAAAGAGGTACATCATCCTGTTTGAGAGCGGGGTCATCGTCATACGGCATTGGCGGCTGCATAACTACATCCAGAAGGACAGATATAAGCCAAGTAAGTGCCTTCCTGAAAAAGAGCTGATTTCCGTAGACGAAAATGGCTTGTATACAGAATGTATACAAGATGTATCCAAAATGGATACACAGGATAGGTTAGAGCTAGAGACAGAGCTAAGTAAGGATAAAAGATATATTGTCGAGCAAAACTCGACTTTGCCTCCCTCTTTGCCCGACGAAAAACTTCCTGAGAAGCCGGGTGCCCCATACCAGGAGATCATCGATTGCCTGAATCGGAACGCTGGGACCCATTACAAGGCCACATCAAAGGCCACGCAGCGACTGATTCATGCGCGGCTCCAAGAGGGCTTCACACTGGAAGACTTTAAAACCGTCATCCAGGACCGGTGCCTGAAATGGACCGGAGACCCAAAGATGGCGATCTACCTGAGACCGGAGACCTTGTTCGGGACCAAATTTGAGGGCTATCTAAACACAGCAAGAAGGGAGGCTGAGGCAAGTGGACCGAATACAGGACCTTCTGAGCCACGCTATGGGGTCTACCTGTGACCGTGAAGCGCCGAAACCTGGAGAACTGGAAAAGTATAAGGCGGATTGCTTTAACCGCTCTGAGGGCCGCCTGGAGGCTGATGATGGGTATAGCTGTGACAGGTGCCACAACAAGGGGACAGTCGCAAGAGCCTACCAGGACAGAAACGGCTTCTGGAGAATGGCATTTCGGGACTGCGAGTGCATGGAGACCCGGCGGACTATACAGCGCATGAAAGCCAGCGGCCTGAAAGACATCATTCGGGACTACACATTCGCCAAGTACCAGGCTATAGAGCCGTGGCAGAAGCAGATCAAAGAAGCGGCTGTTGCATACGCCAAAGAGCCGAAGGGATGGTTTTTTGTTGGCGGGCAGTCCGGAAGCGGGAAGACCCATATCTGCACGGCTATCTGTAGGGAGCTGCTTCTTGCCGAGCTTCCTGTGCAATATATGCTCTGGCGTGACGATGTGGTGAAAATCAAAGCCGCTGTTACGGAGCCGGATGCCTACAAGGCCATTGTTAGCCGCTACAAAGACGCAAAGGTCTTGTACATAGATGACTTGTTCAAGACTGGAAAAGGGCAATGCGGAGAAGCCCAACGCCCCACAGGGGCGGACGTGAACGTAGCCTTTGAAATCATCAACTACCGGTACAACAATCCGGACCTGCTGACTGTCATTTCCAGTGAATGCACTGTGGACCAGCTACTTGAAATCGATGAGGCTGTGGCGGGGCGTATTGTAGAGCGAGCCAAGGCGTTCAGTTTGGGGCCGGACAGGAAGAAAAATTGGCGGCTCCGGGGAGCAACGGAGTTGTAGCAGAAAGGAAATGCGATATGACAGAAAAAACCAAGACCAACGCAGACCGCATCCGGGAGATGACGGACGAGGAGCTGGTAGAGCTGCTAAAGTCAGGAACATTTATCTGCGGTAGGCTTAAAGATGTCTGCGAGGATATGCCAGGGTGCGAGGAGTGCCTACGGGCCTGGCTCCGGGCACCGGCGGAGGAAAGCCATGAATGATTTAGAGCAAATGGCCATTGAACGCCTGAAAGCCGCCTCTGATATGTCACTCATGGCGTATCAGCAACCCTTGGTGATCTGCATTTCCGGCGGCAAAGATTCCGGTGTTATCACAGAGCTTGCGGTTCGCTCCGGCATCCCCTGCGAGTTCCAGCATAACCACACCACAGCCGATGCCCCGGAAACGGTGCGGTTCGTGCGGAGCGAGTTCAAACGGTTGGAAGAAAAGGGCTACAAATGCACCGTGAATATGCCCATGTACAAGGGTCAGCGTACCTCCATGTGGAGTTTGATCCCTCAAAAGCTGATGCCACCTACCCGGCTGGTTCGGTATTGCTGTTCCGTGCTGAAAGAAACAGGTGGGGCAGGACGGTTTATCTGCACCGGCGTTCGCTGGGCAGAATCTGTATCCCGGAAAAATAACCGTGGAATCTACGAAAAACTGGGTGCAACCAAGGATAAAAGTATCATTCTCGCAAATGACAATGATGAAAAGAGGATGCTTTTTGAGAACTGCCGCTTGAAAGCAAAACGGGTTGTAAACCCCATTATCGACTGGCAGGACGAGGATGTGTACGGCTTTCTAGAAGACGCAAAAGTCCCGATGAACCCGCTATACGCCGAGGGCCAATGCCGGGTTGGGTGTATCGGCTGCCCCATGGCTGGCACGAAAGGGCGTGAAGCGGGGTTCGCCCGGTGGCCGAAGTACAAGCAACTCTACCTGAACGCTTTTGAACGGATGCTGGAGGAACGCAAGCGGCAGGGCAAGGAATCGAGCTGGGCAACCGCAGAAGATGTGTTCCGCTGGTGGATGGAGTACGATGTGCTGCCGGGGCAGACCAGTATGGAGGATTATTGGGGGATGATAGATGAATGAAAGTTCTAGTAGCCTGTGAAGAATCCCAAACCGTCTGCAAGGCGTTCCGGGAGCGTGGGCATGAAGCCTATTCCTGCGATGTTCAGGAACCCAGCGGGGATCACCCGGAATGGCATATCCTGGGGGATGCCCTAAAGGCCATCGAGGGGGGGCAAGTGACTACCATGGATGGTCAGACGCATGATGTGGGGCGGTGGGATTTGCTGATTGCGCACCCGCCGTGTACATACCTCACTGCGGCCAGTGCTGTACGGCTCTTTAACCCCGACCACAGCGTTAAAGACTGGGAGCGGGAGCAAAAGGGATGGGCCGCAAGGCGTTTTTTCTTGCAGATCCTTCATTCTGGAGTAGAACGCATTGCTGTTGAAAATCCATGCTCTCTTAGTTATTTTCAGCTGCCAAAATACAGCCAGATTATAGAGCCATATATGTTTGGTGACCCGTGGAAAAAGCGGACCTGCCTCTGGCTGGTAAATTTGCCACTCCTGGAACCATCGAATGTGGTGGAACCGTTGGGGCTCTGGGTCGGGAGCACATCTGGCAGGGACACTGGAACCGGGAGAATCAAGAGCGGTTATGTGCTTAATTCCCGCCGAGACCAGAAAACACGTTCCAAAACTTTCCCTGGCATTGCCAAAGCTATGGCAGAACAATGGGGATGATCATTTTCGTGGCCTCACGAAAATGAAACGGAGGCAAACATGAAGATAGCAAGAGTATTCCCCGGGGAAAAGTAACTGGGTCGAAATCGACCCGGTTAAGCCCGGAAACGGGCGGAAAGGATGATTATGAAAGAACAAATGCAGTTTATCCGTGCCCTGTACAGCAGCCTGAATAAGGCAGCAAACCTGTACATGGCCAACGGCGGAACGGGTGACGGTGGGAACTACATGGACAAGAACCACGGCAAAACCGCCATCAAGCGGAAAATCACACTGCTGCGGCAGGAACTTTTGAACCTGGAAAGGATGCTGGACAATGGATAGGGCTGTTCTTATCTCCATTCGACCGGAGTGGGTGCAGAAGATCATCACCGGCGAGAAAACGGTGGAAATCCGAAAGAATAGGCCAAATCTTGGAACTCCGTTTAAGTGCTATATGTACGAGACGCAAGGAAAGAGCGATACCCCATGGATTGACGAAAACGGGCACATGATATTCCGTGGGTGCGGGAAGGTTGTTGCAGAGTTTACTTGCGACAGAATCAACCGCATTACGCATGTTGGGTATTCTGGCAGCAGCGAAAAACCTATGCTGCGAGCCTACAAGGCGGATAATCACATAGAGCTGGAACCCAATTTTGATTTTTCAATGACCTGCATGAGTACTGAAAGGATCGAACAATACCTGGACGGCGGAGACGGGTATGCCTGGCATATCACAAATGCCCACATATTCTACCCACGGCCCGTAGAACTGAGCGAGTTTACCGGTGTACGGGCCTCGGGGACGTGGCTGGAACTGTACAAAATTCAGCGTGCACCGCAAAGCTGGTGCTATGTGGAGAAATTAGGAAATGGATAAAATCATATTAAAGCCCTGCCCGTTTTGCGGGCGGATTCCGAAGGTACGGTATCGTGCATTCGGGTGCTGCGGGGCCTGGGTGGAGGTGCGGTGCAAGCCGCTGTTTCGGCGGGAACACCTAGCGGCGCGGCATGGTGCGGCAACAATGGAACAGGCCTTTGACATGGCGGCGGAGGATTGGAACAGGAGGGCTGACAATGGATGATTACATAAGCCGGAAGTCTGCGGTGGATGCGCTGACAAAAGTGGCGCTGCGGGTGGCGGACAGCAAACGTAGAACAGCTGCCACCTGCATCAATGAAATCGAGTTGCTGCCCGCCATAGGCAGCTACGACCGGCTACGCGAGCTGGCCGAGGCCGACAGGGCCGGTCGGTTGGTGGTGCTGCCGTGCAAGGTGGGCGATGTTGTGTACGGATTCCACGGGGAAAAGACCATATTGCCGATGGTGGCAAAATGGATCGAAACGAACACTGACGGATGGTGCATTGCAGCCCAATACACTCCAATGGCCCCAAAGTTTTATCGGTTTTCCGATTTTGGCAAGACCGTATTTCTCACTCGCGAGGAGGCGGAGAAAGCATTGGAGGAGTTGAAATGAGTGATTACATCAGCCGGAATGAAATATTTTCGGTTTGGAGAAGTATGCCGAAACCTGCATCGATATCAAGTTTAACTGATGCGATAAATCGAACCCCCGCCGCCGACGTGGAGCCGGTGCGGCATGGGCGGTGGGGTAAAAAGCAAGGCGGTTTTTGGGAGTTTGCGGCTTGTAGTCTCTGCGGCGAGAAAACTCCGACAGTTGGCATCATTCCCAACTTCTGCCCCAAAACTGCGGCGCTAAAATGGATTTGGAGGAATAATCATGGATCTGTTTATGAAAACATCAATTTTTGCGGCTGCGTTAACGGACGTTTACAAAGATGAGGAAAATCGTGAGCTACTGGTACTCCCAAAGATGGATTTGGGCGGCGATTTCACAGAGGATTTAACCGCTATGCTGTTCGCAATGCGCATTGTTGCGGGGCGAATTACCCATAACAGTTGGGATATTTTGGAATTTACACACGTTTTGAACACGCTTGCTGTTCAGCACCTATTGGAGGATAAGGACGATGACGATCGACCGAGCAATTGAAATTCTGAACCCGACTCACCGGGAACATTATGACGGCATGGACGAGGTAAACGAGGCCTGCCGGATGGGCATGGAGGCGTTGGAACGGATGAGATGGATCCCGTGCAGTGAGAGGTTGCCGAAAGTCTGCAAGGACACCAGCTATCTTTCTTATATTCCCAGCTTTGGTGCCGTAGATATTGCAGATTATCACCCAGACGTGGACGAGTGGACATTCATGGGGATGCCCATCACCGTTACCCACTGGATGCCCATGCCTGAACCGCCGATGGAGGAGTGATAAATGGTTTTGTTTAAGATAAACCGCCTGTATGATGAGATCCAGCGAGTGTATAACGAGCATTACAAGGACTGCAAGAACCAGGAAGTCCACGATTTTTACAGAGCGGTAATGAGGCGGATGAGAACCACCTATCAAAATGATTATGTAATCGTCTCTGTAGTCCAGTGCCGGGAATGCACTCACTGGATTGCCAAAAATCGGAAGGAGAAGCCCAAAGATGAAAAAAATTAACGACTACTTAACTATCCCGGACCTGCTGTGCCAGCTGGCCGAAGAGGCCTCTGAGCTGGCCCAGGCGGCCTTGAAGCTCAAGCGGGCTATGGAGGGCACCAACCCCACGCCGATGAGCGTAGAGGAATGCGTGGAGAACATGGACGAAGAAATCGCTGATACGGCATACCTGGTGGATCTACTGGGATACAACGAACCGGAGCATATGTTGGCACAGAGCCGTGTCGTGCAGCGGAAGACAGAACGCTGGCTGAAACGCCTGGAGGATGCCTATGGACGATAACCGCTGGACCATCCCGGAAATCGTCCTGCTCATCCTGGCGGACCTGGTGATACTCACAGCCCTTGTCTGTATCCTCTGGGCCTCCCTGGACCGCCTTGGGTGGGTGCGATTTGTGATGAGCCTCCCCTTGCCCGGGAAACTGAAAATGATTCTCTGGGGGTGGTACTAATGCCCAGGCCACCCAAAACCTCCCGTGACTGCTTCCTCTGCTGTAAGGACTGCCCGGACCGCTACCCAGCCTGTAGCGCCCACTGCGAGCGGTACGCCGCCGGGAAAGCAGAAAAAGAGCGAATCGATACCGCACGATACGAGGCCACCCGCTGGAATCGCCGGTATGTGGGCGGACATTATCACCAAACAAGGAGGGAGTACCGAAAATGAAAGATGCTGTTTTGGAAGCCGCCATTGAGGATTACGACGGGCTTCTTTCCGCTGAAGCGGTGGAGCGTCTGATAAAGCGCTGGAGGGTCCATATAAAGTACGATGCGGATGATTCCTGGAGTGAAAACCTTTATGCGTTCCTGGACTTCGCCGCCGAGAACGGTTACAAGGTGGGCTACAAGGTCCTGCGCCGCCGTAAGGATCAGCCCTACAGCCCGGAAAACTGCTATTTCGGTTTGAACAATTACGCCGAGCCGCCCCCGCAAGACCAATCGGTAAACCCAAAGGAGAACCCGGCCCAGCGGTGGAACCGGTGCGTGTATGAGTACAACCGGGAACGAGTGGCCGCTTACCGGCGGTATAACGAATAGGAAGGAGCGCAATATGGCAGAAATTACATTCTATCAAGAACAAATCATCAAAAACGTAAACGAGCGCATTACGCAAGACTTGGCGGCAGCGATTAAGCAGGTAGCCAAGGACGGAGTGTGGGAAGAAACCGAAGAAGACGATGGGGTTGATCCTGAAAAGATCATCCGTAGAACTATGGCAACCTATATGGGTGGAAGCGTTCCCGGATGGTTCACGGAGGCATTACAGGCAACATCCTATGTATTGGCCGCAAACAAGATGGAGGGATATGGATGTATTGCGGCCCTGTACGAAGCAACAAGCAAGGCGAATACGGCAAAGCGAATGGCTGCGTTGACAAAACTGCTTGCAATATCAAATCCGATTGGCTTTTTGGGTGGAATTTCTACACCAATCGCTTGACGGTTAAGTTCTGAAAGGAGTTGGGGCTTTGTCTAGGCCGAAATACTGGTGGTACGATTATGTGAAAAAATCAATCATGCACTCGGATATGGCCGTCGGGAACGGGTGGAGGCGTACAGAGGCACCCACGCCGCAACAGAAAGCCCAGAGATGGTGTAGTGAAGCAGTAAAAGAACCTCTATTATAAGAAATATCCCTGTATAGAGTATATATAAAATATTTATATTTTATTACTGTGTGTATGTATTATATGCCTATACAGGGATTTATCTAAGAAAAGAAAGGGTGAAACCAGTGGCAAAGAACACTTTTCTGGCCAAGCAAGAGGCGATACAGCGGCAATGCTTCAATGATGGCTGGGCACTTGGCACACAGCAGATGTGCGACTATATTTCTCTTGCGCTTCGAGACCCGGAAATCATGGGAAAGGATACATTCAGCGGAACCAGAATCTTGAAAGTCCTGCGGAAAGTCAACGACTATATGCAGTATTTCCGCCCGGCTTTTCTGCCAATGGATGAATCGGACTGGTATCAGGAACAGCTGGATAAGGCTCTACAGGAGGCATACAAGGGAAACGGCGAGAAGTTCTACCCGTTCCGGGAGCGCTACGACTGCCTGCGGGAGTACGACTACAAGGAAGGACGGTGGAAGGGACGATGAACTGCCCAAATTGCGGTGCCCCCATAGAGGGATGCAAATGCGAATACTGCGGCTATACGCTGCTGAACATCATCGACTTTGAGCCCGGAAAGGTCTGCGACGTGAAAATGAGATACCGTGGCAGGGAATTCACGGCCAAGATGTATGTGGGAGACATCAACGTGGAAGCATCATGCGAGACAGTGGATGCAACTACTCTGGGAGACAGAAGTGTCCGCATCTTACGATCAGAGCCGACGCTGCGGGTAAATCTGGAATTGGTGTCGGTGTGAGGAGGGAGCAAAGATGAAATGTATAAACTGCGGGGCTGTCATCACAGGCTGCATGCGCCGTTTTGCGGGACGAAATACAACGGTGGTGCAGCAGAGGCTGATTTTGATGAGGACCAGTATACAGGGACCTTGAAGGTGGACGGGAAGGAATATCAAGTCTATATTGGCCGCATGGAGGACAGCATTATTTTCGTGAACGGCGGCAGGACGGCGGACGGAACCTTCACGGGGAAGTTCCTTAAAAAGAAGCGCAAGTTCACGCTGATAGAAATGTGAGCCTATCTTATTAACAAGAATTTATATATAATAAATATATATAAGTCTTATATCTTGTAGTGTGTATGTGTTATGGTAAATAATATAATAAATTTACTAAAACAATAAAGGAGGATTACGACTTTGGCAGAAGGTGAAAAGCTCAAAAAGAAACCCTACCAGGTGCCTGACCTGGAACCCGGCGACAACACAAAGTACATCAACCATTCCTTGACCATCATGAAGTGGAATAAGCCGGACATGGACAGCTTGGAGGCGGTGCAGAAACGGTGCTTCGACTATTTCAGCCTGTGCGCTGAGAATGATATGAAGCCGACTTTCGCAGGGTTCGCTTTGGCGTTCGGTGTAGACAGGATGACTATGTGGAGATGGTGCAATAATCAGCCTAGAAGCAGGGATTTAAGCGACTCTGTGCGTGACACTATCAAAAAAGCGCGGGATTTAATCAACGCTCAGATGGAGGATTTCATGCAAAATGGCAAGATTAACCCCGTTGCCGGAATTTTTTTGATGAAAAACAATATGAACTACACAGACCAGCAGGAAGTGGTCTTAAAGCCGGATAATCCGCTTGGAGAGCGGGCAGACCCGGAGAAGCTGCGGCAGAAGTATCTGGAAGATGTTCGCGGGAGCGGTGCGACTATCATTGACGCGGAGGGTGGAACGGAATGAGAGAAACGACGGAATACGCCATCGAACGAATGTGTACAGAGGTTGCCCAAATCCGGATGCTGATGGAGGGCGGTGCTAGGAAACCCGCCTGCGACTTTTGCAGAGAGTGTGTGAACAAACCGGAAACATTCAGCGTGGTTGCCCATAGCGGGCGGCAAATGACGGTGACTTGGAATTTTTGCCCAGTGTGCGGTCGGAAGCTCGAGCGACTATAACAGCGGCTTTGACCCAGCGACTATAGCGACTATGAAAACGCCCCGGAGGTCTTGCGACTTTCGGGGCGACTTTCTGCGACTATGAAACGGGAATTTTCGGCTGCGACTTTGCGACTATGGCTCACGAGCTGGGAGCCTTGCGGGGATTTTCAGCCCTGACGCAAAAACATGGCGGGAAATCTGATCGGAGTCGGTGCGGCATGGGTGGTGGTGCTTTTACCCTGTAACAGCGGGCAGAACACAACGGGGCACGGAAAGCGCTTAGACGGGCGAAAAGCTGCGGGGCCACTCTGACATATACGGCGCGGGAATAGGGGCAACGGCGGGCGCTGAGCGCCCAACACGCTGCATAAAATGCCGCACGGCATTGCGTGGCGTCCATACGCGCCCAATTTAAGGAGGAAACGATTGTTAACGTTAATTTATATTGCCGGAATAAAAACCGCTTAAAAAGCCGCTGAGAGCCTTACAGGGCATAGCAAGAGAAAAGCCCCGCCACGTTGGCAGGGCAAACGGACAACGCCGCGCCTGATCTGGACGCGGACAGAAAGAAAAGCCGCCCGGACAATGCCCGGACGGCTTGAATATTATTTGCTGATTTTTAGCAGCTCCGCCAGAACTAGCAGCGGGAAAAACAGAATTGCAAGGATAATCACGCGCCGACCTCCTCAAGAATAACGGTTACAGTATCGCGGCCGCCAAAGCTGCGGACGTCGTATGCTAGATATTTATATGTTCCGGCGTAAAGCCTGAGAAGGAGAGACCCGAACCGGGAATCCATTTCCAGGCGGTTTCTTTTCGCATAGGTGGAAATCATGGTGGCCGGCGTAAAGTTCGCGCCATGCTCGATGGTCTCGCGGAAAGAATAAACCCATTTAATGCCGTCGTAGTGTTCCGCGCTGATCTCGTTTGCAATGGCGAGGATCTCGGCCGTGGTGTAACTGGGGTTCTGTTTGTGGACGCGCTGCTCCAAGTTGAGATTGCGCCAAGATTGGCCGCTTTCGTCGGTGTATTGCGTGTCGATGTGTAGTCCAATGGGGTTGATGATCTCTTGCGCGGGGTGTTTCAGCGGTGCGCCGGTTCGCTTGTTGGTATAGCGCGGCTGACTGCGGTTCTGCCAAATGGAGAATTCAAGGAAATAACTCCGGCCGTCTTTGCCGGGGATCGTCTCGCCCATCGTGCACACACGATAATTGCCAACGTCGCTTTTAGTGGTGACCGGGACGCCACCATTAAAATTGCAGCCGCGCTTTTCTAGTAACAGATAGTTCTTTCCGTTGATAATCATTATAATGTTCCTCCTTGTAATTCTGCGGAGGCCGTGCTATAATAGCAAAGCCTCCTTGTGTGGTGCGCTCCCGTTGGTCTTGGTAGGATTGCGGGGGCGCTTTTTTTGTTTACGTGAGTATTATACACTAATTATTTCAAGTTGTCAATAGGAAACCAAAAATTATTTTTAGTGTAGTTATGGCGATATAGTTTGAATTTTGCAGTGTTTTATACGCGCACATAATGAAAGAAATGTCTATAGTATAAGAACATACGCATAGTCCATGATACAAGGACATAAAAATACCGCAAAACGCGGAGAAAACAGAACATTTTCAATAAATATCGTATTTTGATATGTGTATTTATAGGCTTTAACGCAACCAAATATTTATTTTGTTGCGTTCATATTTGCAACGGTGCAGAAAACTAGTAATTCTGTACGCCACACGCGGACACACGAACGTTTCATGTTCCACGGGATTTCCGGCATTTTGCGCCAGCTGGCCGCAGGGATTGCAGCCCACGAAAGCACCGGGGGCGGGGGATATGGCCGGGAGGATTGCTGGGTGGTTAGCCTACCTAGTACCG
>OGMF01002320.1_pt1 | contig 16542 bp, 12 predicted proteins | sample 1572921 | NCBI WGS metagenome assembly OGMF01 (sample SAMEA2581919, study PRJEB24529) | metagenome | biome: Human gut stool | place: China | collected 2011
CCGTAAGCCCCTGCACACTCACGGTGTGATGCGGCGCCCGGAACGGGCGCTGCGTAAGCAGACCGTTCTCCCCGGCAAGCATTCCTTTTACACTGTAAATTTTGGATAACTCCATGCGCTCCGCCTCCGCAAGCGGCGGCAGAATGGACGGGATACGCGATGCCACCATGGTCTTGCCCGCACCCGGCGGTCCCACAAACAGCAGATTGTGCATTCCGATTACCGCAACCTCACACGCCCGCTTCATCAGCCGCTGTCCGTGGATCTCCGAAAAATCAGGAAGCACTGCGGGCTGTGTTTCTTCTATATTATATTCCTCTGCGGCGTACTTCTCCCACGACGCATCCTCAAGAAGCCGCATGACCTCCCCGATATTTTCCACACCGCAGACAAGCATCCCGGAAACAAGCGCCGCCTCTTTTCGATTCGCCCGCGGCACAATGCAGCGCCGGATTCCGCGTTCCTTTGCCTCCGCCACCATTGGGAGCACGCCGTGAACCGGCTGCACCACGCCGTTTAATCCGATCTCACCCACGATCAGCACATCATCCAGTACCGCATGCGGAAGCCTTCCCATCGCAGCCAGCACCGCCACTGCGATCGGCAGATCAAACCCGGCTCCGGATTTGCGGATGTCCGCCGGCATAAAATTCACGGTAATTCTGCGCGGCGGCAGCGCACACCCCACATTGCGGAGCGCTGTGCGCACCCGCTCCCTGGCTTCTTTGACCTCAGACGCCAGAAAACCGACCATCTCAAAAACAGGCATCCCGTCGCTCACATCCGCTTCCACGCAGACAGGCACACTCTGGATACCGCGTATCGTTGCTGTTGCTACTCTGCTATACAACCTGTTCTCCTTTTCATTATAGAAAGATCTGGAATCTCTGTGCAGTGAACACTGCTGAATATCTTAGAAAATACATTTGTTAAAAAGACATGTTTAGTATAACATCATTTGTAGAAAAAGGGAAGCGGCAATTTATCTCCCGCCCCCCGCGCTTTCCATTCCTTTTCGCAGTTTTTCCAGTGCCCGTTTCTCGATTCTCGACACATACGAGCGGGATATTCCAAGCGCCGCTGCAATCTCACGCTGTGTCATCGGTTTACAGGCATAGAGACCGTACCGGTTTTCTATGATATAGCGCTCCCTGCCGGAAAGCAGCTTCGGCACAAGTGCCAGCACCTCTCTGGTGCGTCTGTCGGTCTCGATCGTCTCCACCACATCCGGTTCATCGCTCTCCACAATATCCAGCAGATGAATCTGATTGCCCTCTTTGTCCGTTCCGATCGGTTCATACAGAGAGACCTCTCTGGCCGTCTTCTTTTTGGAACGGAAATGCATCAGCAGTTCATTGTCAATGCATCTCGCCGCGTAAGTTGCCAGGCGGCTTCCGTAATCTTCTTTATAAGTAGAGATTGCCTTGATCAGACCGATGGTTCCGATGGAGATCAGATCTTCCATATCTTCATCGGAATTCTGATATTTTTTCGCCACGTGCGCTACCAGGCGCATATTCCGAAGCGTCAGTTCTTTTTTTGCCTCAAGGTCGCCGTCTTTCATTTTTTTCAGGCATTCCATTTCCTGTTCTGGTGTGAGCGGAGATAAGAAAGTTTTCACAACGCACCTGAAAAGCTTTATTGATACATTCTATGTATGGGCCATGTTTTCCGTGCTTTTCCCCTCTTTTTTCCGCAAACAAATACATGCCGTCTTTACATCTCCCCCGCCGCTTCGCTATAATAGCGTTACATGAAACAGGAGGAATTTTTATGCTGCGCACCCTTACCTACCGCATTTTATCCGCCACGGACGGGCAGACCATTCTGCATTATTTAAAAAGTCTCGGCTATTCCGGGCCGATACTGGTACATTTAAAGAAAACAGACCACGGCACCCTCTTGAACGGCGTGTGGGCGCATATGAATGAAACGCTTCACACCGGCGACCTTCTCTGTCTTCATCTGGAGGAGAATACTTCCGGTACCTCCATTTTTCCGCAGCAGATTCCCCTCGCGATCTGTTACGAGGACGAAGATCTTCTGGTGATTGACAAGCCGGCAGGCATGCCGGTACACCCGTCTGCCGCGCACCAGAGGGATACGCTTGCAAACGCCGTCACGGGATATTACCGTGCAAAAGGCGAAATCCGCCCGTTCCGCTGCATCAACCGGCTGGATGCCGACACGAGCGGCCTGATCATCGTCGCCAAAAATATGCTCTCCGCCGCCCTGCTCGGCAAAGCCATGCAGCAGCGTATGATCCGCCGGGAATACCTCGCCGTCGTATGCGGCACGCTCACCGGAAGCGGCACCGTCCACGCGCCGATTGCCCGCGTAAAGCCGGGCGATGTCCGCCGGCAGGTTGATTTTCTCTGCGGGGATGATGCCATCACGCACTATAAAAGTCTCTTATGCCACGCCCCCTATTCCCTGCTCTCCCTTCATCTGGAAACGGGGCGCACGCACCAGATCCGTGTCCACATGTCCGCACTCGGCTATCCTCTGGCAGGCGACCGGCTCTATTATCCGGCATTTTCAGACACAAAAATAAAACGGCAGGCACTTCATTCCCACCGTTTGTCTTTTTCTCATCCCGTCACCGGGGAGATGCTTACGTTTACTTCTCCGCTTCCCTGTGATATGGCTGCGCTAATTGATCCAGAACCTTCTGCTCATAGGGGATCTTCCCTGCCAGCAGTTCTTCGCGGATAAATGTATTGACTTCCTGCTCGCCCCGGACAGCGAGCCGGTACAAAAGCAGTTCAAGAAGCGCCCGCGTATCCTTGTGCATGACATGAAAATCCTTTCCATGCAGGTAATACTCTAATGCGCTCCGGTCGGTATAGCGCTCCTTCTGGTAATTTTTCGAGGCCGCTACACGGTCGATATACATCTCCACCACGTACCGCAGAGGCATTTTCATGCCGCAGAGTCCCTTGTCCCCGCCCTCGTCCGGCACGCCGTAGTCAATCCAGTATTCCATGTGATGCTTGTTCCGCCCTTTGTGGTGCAGCCACGCGGACGAGTATCCCTTATCCTTGCGCTCTGCATTGTTCGGGCTCATTGTTCCCTGATAATATTTACAGCCCACCAGAAATTCTGTCGGCGTATATTTCGACAGATCATGTAATAATCCCTGTTTGTATAACCCCACCGCAAAACAGCCTTTCATGACCAGATGCTTGTGATGGTTGATCGTGCAAAAATGTTTCCATGCTTTCATAATAATGTAACCTTATTTTCCTGTTAATATAACGACAGACTGACCGCAAAGTTCGATCCGCGGCGCATCCACCCGCTCCTCCTCTTTTAGGAACGGTGCCCGCTCTCTGGCGGTGTCCATCAGCAGATACCACTTTTTCTTCCCGGGAAGCTTCGGAAGCGCCAATCTGGTAGGACCCATGTGAAAATTGCAACCGACATAAAGGAATTTCTCCCCCTCTGTTCCATCGCCATCCTCTTTTCCGCAGTAGAGCATGCCCAAAGACTGTCTCTCGCCGGAAAGATCTGAAATCCACGCATTCTCTCCGTGATAGGACAAATCGGGATACCCCGTTCCTTTTGCATCGGAAAGCTGTTTTGGCATATCCGCGGCGAGCACGGGATGCTCCCTGCGAAACGCTGCCATCCGCGCCACAAACTCCCGGAACCACGCGTAGCGCTCATCTTTCTTCCAGTTCACCCAGCCGGTCGGATTGTCCTGACAGTATGCATTGTTGTTGCCTTCCTGGGAATCTCCCGTCTCGTCCCCCTCGTATAAAAGCGGGACTCCCTGCGCGAGAAAAAGCACCGCCACCGCATTGCACATCTGCCGTTCACGGATTCTTACGATCCGCTGCTTGCGGCTTCGTCCCTCCACGCCGTAGTTGGCGCTCAAATTCCAGTCGCTTCCATCCCGGTTCTCCTCCCCGTTGTCTTCATTGTGTTTCTGCTCATAGCAGAAGAGATCCCGCAGGGAAAACCCGTTATTGTCCGAAATGTAATTGACAAATCCGTGATACTGATGCTGTTTGCGCTGCTGGCATGCAAATGCATCCATACCGCCGTTCTTGTGATTGAGCAGCGCCCGGACGGGATACAGATATTCGTCATTGTATACATACAGATGCGGATAACGGCACGGGTGCCAGAGCACAGCGTTCTCGAAACCGGCGCAGAAAATCTTCGTCCGTCTAAGCCACGCATCCTGTGCAATCTGCGTGACGGGCAGATTCTCCCCCAGCAGATGGAAGCCATCCACATGATACTCCCTGACCCAGTAACGCAGCGCATCTAAGATCAGATTCTGATTGACATTCTCAGGAAAATACATCTCCATCACACATTCCATGTGATTCTCATGGAGCGCGCGGATGAGTTTTTTCCATTCGACGGCCGCATCCTGCCCTTTCGCGTAGGACGCCTTTACCGCAAAATAATTGGCGGGCGCATATCCCCACAGGTTCACACGCTCCGGCATCGCACATGCTTCCGGCTTGATCTGATCCTCTTTCCGCACCTGCCAGCTGATATATTCCGGCAATACCGCCTTCTCCTTTAAGATCAGTTCCTCAAACTCATACACCGGCATGAACTCCACCGTCGTGACACCAAGTTCTTTCAGATAGGGAATCTTATCGCGCACCGCCGCAAAAGTTCCCCGCTCCTTTGCAGGGATTCCCGCATCCATCGAAAATCCGCGGATGTTGAGCTTATAGAGGAACATCTCATGGCGCGGGATCTCCGGATGTACATCCGTCCCCCACGAAAAAGTGTCATCCGAATAACCACCGCAGACCCGGAACTCATTCTTAACGCGCCCTGCGTCTCTCCAGCGCTCTCTGCCGATGATGCGGTTTGCATAAGGATCGGTCACGACCGTCCCGCTGATTTTATAATTATAACGCAGGCTCTCTGCCTTAAGCCCCGCGACAAAGACTGACCGGATCGCTCCTCTGCAGCAGCTTTCCGGCACCTTAAGTTCCTGCCGGATTCCGCCATCTTTCCCATACAGAAGAATACTGCAGTCCTCTTCCTTTTCTGCCTCAAACGTAAACACGACTCCGCCGTCTGCGGCTGATGCCCCGTATTGTCTGTAATCGCCCTCTTTTATCGTATACGCCATGCCATCTTCCACCTTTGTCTTCGCTGCCTGCACGTCTGCATCTCTTCGCAATGCACCTACACATCATTTCGCTGTGCACCTACACATCATTTCGCTGTGCACGTCCGGAAAATCAGAGATTTCCCGGACTCACGGGCTTTCGCCCTATCAGCCATGAATTTTAAAAAATTTTGCCTTCGCAGGCAAATTTTTAAAACTCCCTGTCTGGCACTGCTCAATAGCCTTCGCGTACATTATATCATTCCCGCTTGTTTTTTGTATAGTTTTTTCTTTTTCGGGGAGAATGCGCTTGTCCGGCATTTGCATCTCATGTTATAATATTAAGAAACGAGAGTTCTTATTGTCACAGTACGATCGAGGTGATGTATATGAAACGAATACCCACGACAGATTTAAAGCCCGGAATGTTCACAGCCAGACCGGTTCGCACTGCCGCGGGGCAGATCATCCTGGATGAGGGCTGTCTTTTGAGTGCGCAGACCATCCTGCACATCCGTGACTATTCCATACCGGAAGTATGGATCAGGGACAGCAGCGATTCCTCCGGCGGGCTTCACGATTATCTGCAAAAGCAGTACGCTCCGGTTCGTTCCCGTTCCGAGCGTATCCGGCAAAGCGAAGAATACAAGATTTTCAGTCAGAAGTTTGACAGCTGCACTACGATGCTTCACACTGCGTTAAACGACTGTATTTTACGTGCCAAAAAGCTGGAGACAGACAAGCTTCTTGCAGGGACCCTGGATTTGTTTGCGTCGCATACTACCACACTTTCCATGTTCGACATGCTCCATAACTTACGGCAAATCGACGATTCGACTTACGCACACAGCGTCAACGTCGCCATTATCTCCCGCATGCTCGGGAACTGGCTCGGTTTTTCGGAGGATGCCCAGAACACACTGACTCTCTGCGGTCTTTTACACGATATCGGGAAATCCCGGATTCCTGCCAGCATCATCGGCAAGCCGGGCAGGCTGACTTCCGAAGAGTTTGAACAGATCAAGCGCCATCCCCTTTTAGGGTACGAGCTGCTTAAAAACCAGCCTCTCGATCCGCACATAAAGAACGCTGCCCTGATGCATCACGAGCGGTGTGACGGAAGCGGTTATCCGTTCGGTCTGTACGCATCGGACATTGACGACTACGCTTCGATCATAGCCGTCGCGGATGTATATGATGCCATGACCGCCGACCGCTGTTATCGTCTGGGGCTGTGTCCGTTTGAAGTGATCGCCCAGTTTGAACAGGAAGGCTTGCAGCGCTACAAGCCGCGCTATATTCTCACCTTTCTCGAACACATTGCGCACACTTACCTGCACAACCGGGTTCTGTTGAACAACGGACAGACCGGAGAGATTATTTTTATCAATAAGCGTCTGACGAGACCTACGATCCAGATCGCCCCCTCACGTTTCATCAATCTTGAGGAGCATCCGGAGCTCTACATTCAGGCGATTATTTAATAACATCCAATAAAGGAGATATCATGATGGCAGACAACCATAACACCAACGAAGACGAGGATATCCTGGTCACCCTGGATCTGGATGACGGCAGCCAGGTAGAATGTGAGATTTTAACCATTTTTACCGTCAACGAGCAGGACTATATCGCCCTTCTTCCGCTCACCGAAGCCGGCGAGCCGAACGAGGACGGCGAGGTCTATATCTACCGCTATGCGGAGGATAGCGATGGCAATCCGTCTCTGGATAATATTTTAGACGACGCCGAATACGAAGCCGTATCCGACCGCTTTGATGAGTGGCTTGACGAGGCAGAATTTAACGACATGGAGGACTGAGACGCTCTCCTGCCTCGGCAATAAAGCGCGAGATATCTGCATCTTTCTGATTCATCTGTTTGACGGAAAAGAGATGCAGATATTTTTTTGCCCGCGTCATACCGACGTAAAACATCCGGCGCTCCTCCTCGATGTCCTGATCCAGCACCGCCTTCTTGTAGGGCATCACTCCCTCGTTCACGTCGATCAGATAGACGTTTTCGTACTCAAGCCCCTTGGCGGAATGCAGCGTGGAAAGCGCTACGCTCTCACTCTGCTTTTCCTGGCTCTGGTACAGGCGTTCCAATTCCCTGGTGTAATTCTCGATGTGCGCAAACCATCTGTCATAATCTTCATAGCCTCTTGCACTTTCCTGTAGTTCATCCAGCACATCATAAAGTTCATCCGCCCGGATACGCCTGTAATCTGCATACTCGGCACAGAACTCGTCATATCCGATGCCTTTCCGGATATAGTTGATGGCGGCAAACGGATTCATCCGGCGAAGCTGCATCACATCATGCTCCAGCGTGACGATCCGCTCCGCCACCCACGGCTGTTCCGCCTCTCTGAAATACCATTCCCACACATCGAATGCCACCGTGTCCTCGTCCAATGAATCTCTGCTGATATAGCGCTTCGGGCGGTTCATGATCTGCAGAAAATCACGGCGTTCCCGGCTTCCCTGCGCGATCCGGATATAGGCAAAAATATCCTTTGCGATCCAGTGCTCGTAAAGGTTCGGTATGCGGTCTCTCGTCCTAAACGGAATATTGTACTCCATCATCTGCTCCATCAGAAGACGCGGCTGTGTGTTAGTGCGGAACAGCACAGCAAAATCACGGTAGCTCTTTCCCCTCTCCACCGCATCACAAATATCGCGGATGATCCGCAGATTCTCCTTCCGCTGATCCTCAAAAACGGCATACTCCACCCCGGTCTCCGCCGGGAGTGCCGCGCGGATGCGCTTCTGGAAGCGCTCCTTATTGTGCCCGATCAGATTCAGCGCATCCTCGACAATATTGGCCTGCGACCGGTAATTCGTGTCGAGAAGCACGGTTTTCGTCCCCGGAATTTCACGCTCAAACCGCAGCATAATCTCCGGCTTTGCTCCGCGGAAGCGGTAGATCGACTGGTCGTCATCCCCCACAACAAACAGATTTCTCTGCTCACCCGCAAGCAGCCTGACCACCTCAAACTGAATCTGGTTGATGTCCTGGAACTCGTCAATCAGAATGTAGGGATATTTTTTCTGCCAGGCAGCCAGAATATCCTTCCGCTCCTTGAAAAGCTCCCATGTATACAAAAGCATATCCTCGAAGTCAATCAGATGATGCGCATAGAGATATTCGTGGTACTCGCTGTAAACTCTCCGGAACACCTCTTCCCCGCAGTTCGTGGAATAGTAATGATCGAGTGAAATTCCGCTGTTTTTCACTAGACCGATCTCCCCCAGAAGCGCTGCGATGAACTCCGACTCATCCTCATATTCCAGCCTGTGGCGCTTAATGATCTCACGCATGCAGCTCACCCGCTGCTCCTCGCGGATGATGTTCTCCGCCTGATAGTGGTAGGCGTGCTTTAAGATCATAAAAAAGACGGCGTGGAAAGTTCCAAACGTCACTGCGGAAGATTTTCCGCCCATCAGGCGCAAAAAACGTTCCTTCATCTCCGTTGCCGCCGCTCTTGTAAACGTGATGACAAGAATGTTTGCCGGATTGATTCCATATTCTGTTATCAAATGTCTGGTGCGTTCCGTAATGACAAGGGTCTTGCCCGAACCGGGCCCGGCCAGTACGAGCATGGGACCATCCTTGTGACGGATGGCCTCACGCTGAGACGGGTTAAAACTCATAGATTACCTCTGATTATTTCTGTAACATGGAAATGCCTTTTTTGATTCTCGCAATGGATTCCTCTTTGCCTAAAACCTCCATCAGCTCTGTCGCTCCGCCCGGCGTCATCTGTTTGCCGGACACTGCGGTACGGATCGGCCACATCACATAGCCGTTCTTCACGCCCTTTTCCTCAACATACTTAAGGAGCGTCGCATAGAGTGCATCATTGGAAAAATCCTCCTGCGCTTCCAGCAGCGGCAGGACGTCGCTTAAAACCTCCAGCGAGGTCTCTGCATTGGTCTTCATCTTCTTGTGTGTGTACATCGCTATATCGTACTCCGGCAGTTCCTCGAAGAAGTCGATGTGGTCGCGGATCTCCGGGAAAACCTCGATACGGGTCTTCACCATCGCTGCAATCTTCTTCAAATCCATATCCTTGTGAATGACCTCGCGCAGATACGGCTCCGCCATCTCATAAAAACGGTCAAAATCCATCGCCTTGATGTACTCCCCGTTCATCCACTTTAACTTGGTGTAATCGAACACCGCCGGGGATTTGCTGATTCTGTGGTAATCGAACTCTTTGATCAGCTCATCCAGGGTAAAGATCTCGCGGTTGTCCTCCGGGCTCCATCCCAAAAGTGCGATGTAGTTGACCACTGCCTCGGACAGGAATCCCTGCTCTAAGAGATCCTCAAAGGAAGAATGTCCGCTGCGCTTGGAAAGCTTTTTATGGTTCTCGTCCGTAATTAACGGCAGATGAATGTACACCGGTGACTCCCAGCCGAACGCATCATAAAGACGCTGATACTTCGGTGCTGAGGAGAGGTATTCGTTTCCACGAACCACATGCGTAATGTTCATCGTGTGGTCATCAACAACATTTGCAAAGTTGTAAGTCGGGTATCCGTCCGACTTGATTAAAATCATATCGTCCAGTTCTGCGTTCTCAACGGTGATATCTCCGTAAAGTTCGTCGTGGAAGGTTGTCGTTCCCTCATTCGGAATATTCTGACGGATGACAAACGGCTTGCCGGCAGCAAGATTTGCCTCAATCTCCTCCTTGCTAAGGTGCAGGCAGTGCTTGTCGTAGAGCGTGATCTCCTTGCCCTCGACCACCTCTGTCTTAAGGGATGCCAGACGCTCCTTGTCACAGAAGCAGTAATATGCCTCCCCCTTCTCGATCAGCTCTTTAGCATATTTCATGTAAATGCCGGTCTTCATACGCTCGCTCTGTACATAAGGACCGTATCCGCCGTCCTTGTCCGGTCCCTCATCGTGTACAAGTCCCGTCTCCTGCAACGTGCGGTAGATAATCTCGACAGCGCCCTCCACATAGCGCTCCTGATCGGTATCCTCAATGCGAAGCATGAAATCTCCTCCGGCATGCTTTGCAATTAAAAACTCATATAATGCGGATCGCAGATTGCCGACATGCATTCTTCCTGTCGGGCTTGGTGCGAATCTGGTTCTGACTTTACTCATCTTAAACCTCCATTGTATAACACCTTACGGTGCTGTTTCTTTCCTGAATAACAACAGCCTGTGGCTGTCCTTTGTCTTGTGACATGACCACAGGCTATTATATAACAATTTGATACTTCTGGCAAGCGGACAAATCCTGTGCCTATAATTTTTTGAAGACCTCTGTCTCGCGCTTCAAATCTGCCGCGATGTGCTGGTTCTCGTCCATATGGCGCGTGATGTCCTCCATGTCGCCCACGAGCACCTGCGTGCTGTCGGCAGCGCTGGAAACGCCCTTCACACCCTCCTCGATCGCATGTGCAATCGTGTTGATGGAATCCGCGATCTCTGCCATCGTCTTCTTTAAGACCTCCGTCTTCTCGGTAAAGTCTCCCATGCTGGTCTCAATGTGGGTTGCCTTCTCCCGGTACGCACTTCCGGCATCGACAAACGCCTCAAACTCCGGAAGAATGGAATCATTCATATACTGCACCAGTCCGTTGGAATGTTCCGTGAGGTTTCCAACCGCCTCCGTCACAACGCGGTTGATCTGCTGGATACGGTTGGCTGCCTCCTGGCTGGCGGCTGCAAGCTGGCTGATCTCCGTCGCAACAACGGAAAATCCTCTGCCCGCTTCCCCTGCTCTCGCTGCCTCGATGGAGGCATTTAACGCCAGAAGGTTGGTCTGGCTTGCAATATTTAAAATATCATCGGTCAGGCTGTTTACCTGATTTACGCTCTTGCTGTCCTCGATTGCCTGATTTAATACGGTTAAAATCTCATTGACCTTGGCTCCGGTAGACTCCATGTTCTCCCTTGCGGAAGCCTCCATGGAATCCGCATGTTCCTTCATCTCGCGGGTGTACGCGTTGATCTCTGACGTGCGCTCCGCGATCTGGTCAACCTCCTGCTTTACAGACTCGGTGTTCGTATTGATGAGGGATGCATTGGCTGACATCTCCTCCATCGTGGCAGAAAGTTCTTCTGTGAGTGCCGACAGATCCGACACACTGCTATTCGATGTCACGACGCTGTCGCGCACCTCGCCGACCACAGATTCCATTCTGGTTGAATTGTTCACGATCACCTTGAAAATATCCTGAAGCTTGTCCATAAACACGTTGATGCCGTTGCCGACCGCCGCGACCTCCTGGTTGGCGTGCACGCTCACACGTCTCGTCAGATCGCCCTCGCGCTTGTCAATGTCCTCAATAATATCTGTGATCTCCTTCTGTGTCTTTAACAGAGGGATAATTACCAGCTGGAATACGCAGATCAGAGTTGCAAGCAGCGCCGCCACACTGATGATGATGGATGCCGTGCTCGCCGCGATTGCCGTCCGGTAGACCGCTGCAAGCTGTTCCTTTGCCACATCCGCATTTTCGCTGACATTGGTGCGGATTGCCGCAATGCTCTCCTGCATTGCACTGGAATAATCGGCGATCTTGCCGTTTGCCAGCGCATAAGCCGCCTCGTTATCGTTGTTGGCACTGTATGCCATGAGGTTGGCAAGCTCGTACTTCATTCCCTCGTAGTTGGACACCAGCGCATCGTATTCCGCCTTGTTGTCGTCTGTCACATATTCCTGGAAATCATCCAGATATGTCTCTAAGGTCTCCTGCTCACTCCGGATGGTCTCGACCAGCGAGATCATGGTATTTAAGTCGGTCGCCACGATATGGGACAGTCCCAGTCTGTGGATCAGAAGCGTCTCTTTCTGAATATCGCCGAGCTCTGAAATACAGCTCATGTAGCCGTTTGCAATCTGCGTTGCATTTGCATTTACTCTCTTAATATTGGTCACTGCCAGAATATTGGAAACGACTGACACAAATCCCAGGATAAATACCGGAATCAGAATAATAAACTTTGTACTGATATAGCTTTTTTTCTTCATATCCTGCTCCTCCCCGTTACTGTACCGTCGACTGTGTAATTCCAGCCACAAGCGTATCCATCACTTCCTGCGGATCCGTTCCGTTTGTGCTGCCTGTCGCCATCAGATTGCCGAACTCCGTCGTCGCATCCCAGAAGCTGTTGCCCACACGCTGGAGTTTGCCGTACTGCGCCTGCGCAATGACTGCCTGGATGGCAGGCACCGCCTGTACCTGCTCCGACGCAGCCGCGTTTTTATTGGAAGGTCCCTGATCGCGCTCCTCAAGACGCAGCATCTGGTTCTCCTCGTTTGTAAACCAGTCTGCAAGCTTTAATGCCCAGTCCTTGTGCTTGGAATAGGCGTTGACGCCCATCATCTTATAGCCCGTGAAAGAGGCCATCTGGATCTGCTGTCCCGCGCAGGTGTAGGTCGGAAGCTTCACTGCCCCGTAATCGTTGCCCCATACCTTTTTGATCTCCGATGCATTCCACACGCCGCTGACGCCTGCCACAACCGTTCCGTCCTGCACGCCCTCCATGAATTCCGTGTCGGTACAGCTTAAAAACGCCGGATTCTGTGCGATGGCAAGCAGCGCCTCCTCAATGTCGATTCCCTTTATGCTGCCTTCCGTCGCATTCCAGTCGCAGTAGTTCGTCACCCCGTCGTCATTTACACCGAAATCCAGTCCGGTGTTGCCAAAAAACGCATAGAGGTACCAGCCGGAACTCCAGTCCATCGTCACCTTCTTGCCCACAGCGCCCGCTGCTGCCAGAAGCCCGTCCATCGTCTGGACGTCCTCTTCAGTCAGGTAATTCTTGTCGTAATACAGAAAATATCCGTTGTCCGCCGTCATCGGGTAAGCGTACAGCGTATCATTCACAGAAGCCGCTGCAACCGCCTCATCCAGATTCGCCTCCCGGATCTCATCTGCATTTGGTACCGGCTCTAAGGCACCGGCTGCAACCATGCTGGTAAGCTGATCGTCCGGCAGCGGGAAGACATCCGCTCCGTTATGTACATCTCCAAGCAGCGTATTGCGCGTCTCAGCATCTGCATTCTCCGCAAGCTGAATATCAAAATCTGCCTGTCCTGCATATTTCTGCTCGAAGCTGTCGATCATCTCCTGCAGAACATCAAAATTGGCCTCCTCTGCCCATACGGTCAATGTAACCTTGCCGTCATCCTCCGCTACATCGCCGGACAACTCTGTCGAATCCATGACCGCCTCCGTCTGCAATACGGACGGTTCACCGTTTACGGACTCTCCACCTGCCGTCGTATCCGCACCTGTACAGCCCGCCATTGCTGTTGTAACAAAGGTTGCCGCTGCAACCGCCGCAATAACATGCTTCTTCATTTGAAATCCCCTTCCTTTGTATTCGTATCTGTATGTGCAAATTCTCTCTGCCGCCTCTTCTGTTCTTATACACGATTTTGCACTCATTTTATATATTTTACACCTATTTTACAAAATGCGCAATCGGTTGTTCCTTTTTTTTAATTTTTCTTATCCTTTCTCCCACTTTTACATCCGCTGCAGGATGAGCAGTGACCACAGCAGCCACAATCTTCTTTGTCTTTTTTTCTTTTTCCCATATACAAAAGCGCCAGGATGATCCACAAAAGGATACACCCCAGCACAATCAGATCCAACGCATGCAACCCACTCAAAAGAAGATTCCTCCTATCTGATAAACCGCAAATGCCATCAGCCACGCGACCGCGCATTGAAGCACCACGACGAGAAATGCCCGCATGCCGCTTCCCATCTCACGCTTCACCGCCGCAATGGCTGCAACACACGGCGTGTAAAGCAGCGTAAACACAAGGAAGCTTGCCGCCGAGCGCCCGGTAAACATACTTCCGAGCACCCTGCTTAGATTGGCAGTCGCCGTGCCGGTCAACACACTCAAGGTGCTGACCACCGCCTCTTTTGCCGTAAATCCGGTAATCAACGCCGTAGAAACCCTCCAGTCCGAAAAACCGAGCGGTCCAAACAGCGGTGCGATCCACTGCCCCACCAGAGCGAGCAGACTTTTCTCACTGTCTGTCACCACATTAAGCTTCAGATCAAAGGTCTGCAAGAACCAGATGACAATCGTTGCCACAAAGATAATGGTAAACGCGCGCTCCAGGAAATCCTTTGCCTTATCCCAGATCAGCTGTCCGACACTCTTTGCCGACGGGAAACGGTAATTCGGCAGTTCCATGACAAACGGAATCGGATTCCCGCGGAACGCGGTGTGGTTCAGTACCAGTGCGGACAAAATGCCCACCACAATTCCCGCCGTGTAGAGAAGTATCATCACAACCGCCTCGTTCCCCGGGAAAAATGCCGCCGCAAACACTGCATAGATCGGTATTTTGGCAGAACAGCTCATATAAGGCGTGAGCATAATTGTCATCTTTCTATCTCTCTCACTCGACAACGTCCTTGTCGCCATGACCGCCGGAACCGTACAGCCGAATCCGATCAGCATCGGTACGAAGCTTCGCCCGGAAAGTCCGATCTTACGCAGCGGCTTGTCCATCACGAAAGCCACGCGCGCCATGTAGCCGGAGTCCTCCAGAATCGAGAGGAAGAAGAACAGCACCACGATGATCGGCAGGAAGCTTAACACGCTCCCGACGCCGGCAAAAACACCGTCGATGAGCAGGCTGTGTACAACCGGATTCAATCCGTACGCGGTAAGCCCCCTGTCACAGACGGCAGTAAACGCGTCGATTCCCACCGCCAGCCAGTCGCTTAACGCCGCGCCGACCACATGGAACGTCAGCCAGAAAATTAAAAACATGATCAGTAGAAACATCGGGATCGCAAGGTACTTGTTCGTGAGCACACCGTCGATTTTCACACTCCGGATGTGCTCCCTGCTCTCCTGACATTTTTTAACCGTTTTTTGGCACACCTTCTCTATAAAGGTATACCGCATGTCAGCTAACGCCGCATTCCGATCCAATCCACAGTCTTTTTCCATCTCCGCAATACTATGTTCCATCATTTCCAGCTCATTCTCAGAAAGAGCCAGACGTTCTATAATGTCCGTGTCATTTTCCACGATCTTCGTCGCCGCAAAGCGCGGGGACATCCCGATATTTACCGCATGATCCTCCACCTGATGCGACACCGCATGAATGCAGCGGTGTACCGGCCCCTGCTCGCAGAAATCCATGACTTTGGGCGGTATCTTTTTGCCCGCAACTTCCACAATCGCCGCAATCAGATCCTCAATTCCCTCATCCTTCGCCGCACTGATCGGAATCACGGGAATCCCTAATTCCTGCGACATCTGCCTGTAATCAATGGAACCTCCGTTTCCGCGGACCTCATCCATCATATTGAGTGCTAACACCATCGGAATGTGCATTTCCAGAAGCTGGAGCGTCAGGTAAAGATTTCTCTCGATGTTCGTCGCATCCACAATGTTGATGATTCCATCCGGCTTCTCATTTAAGATAAAATCTCTGGTGACAATCTCCTCATTGGTATAAGGTCTGATGGAATAGATTCCGGGGAGATCTACCACGGAACAATTCTTCGTGGAGCGGATTTCCCCCATCTTCTGATCCACCGTAACGCCGGGGAAATTGCCGACATGCTGGTTAGCTCCTGTCAGCTGATTAAACAACGTCGTCTTACCGCAGTTCTGGTTTCCAGCCAATGCAAATATCATTTTTCTTCCTCCGGTTTCACTTCAATTTTCGCTGCGTCCTCCCGCCGGATCGTAAGCTCATACCCGCGGATGCGTATTTCAATCGGATCTCCCATCGGAGCCACCTTGCGCACCTCCACAGCAGTCTTCGGGATCAGTCCCATATCTAACAGCCGGCACCGCAGTGTGCCCTCTCCGCCGACCGCAGTAATAGCAGCGCGCTTTCCGATTGGCAGTTCCTCTAATGTCATATTTTCCACACACCTTTTCTCTTTTGATATTGATATTCATTCTCACTTATACTAATATGATGCTTCTGCATTGTCAACCGGCATTCCGGTGTAATGGAATTTTTTGTTTCAGGGAACACTAAAAGGAATTGCTGCAATAAGCACAGCTCTCTTTGGGGTGATAAGTAATATTATAAGAAACGCACTTGGGGATTTCATGTGGAAATGCAGAGGGAATATTCGTTGGAGAAAAATGTGAGCATTTCTTCCAGCTGAATGTTTGCATCAGATCCCGTGTCTCTTCCACGTTTTGACAATCCGCCGGGTGCATGTCCGACACACCGGAGACAATGGGCGGACTTTCTGGTGTCCCTAAGGGCACCTCTTCACAGACAATATAAAACCGCGCGAACCGAAACTCACTGCCATCTGCTATTAAAAACATGGCAGATGGCAATTCAGACATCGGCTTCGCGCGGTTATGTTTTGTTCAGAGGTGCCATAAAGGGACACACACAAAAGTCCTAAAATTGTCTGCCGGCTTGCGGACACAGTCCGTGGAGTGCTCCAAACTTGGAAAGACACGGATCATCA
>OGMF01002322.1_pt1 | contig 16535 bp, 18 predicted proteins | sample 1572921 | NCBI WGS metagenome assembly OGMF01 (sample SAMEA2581919, study PRJEB24529) | metagenome | biome: Human gut stool | place: China | collected 2011
CACAAGGTGCAAAATTACAAGCACAACAACAACAATTAGATATGAGAAAACAAGCCTTAGAATCAGAAGTACAAGTATTATCAAACGAATACCAAGCAGTAAAACAAGGCGAACAATCAGAAGCTAAAAACATCGCTCCTCAATTCGGTTTAGCATAATAAAAAAATAAAATAAAAATTTACAAGTAGGCTCTTAATGAATAAAATTAAGGGTCTATTTTTATATATTAAGAAATGTAAACAGAGATAAAACAAAAAAAGCAATTTTTTTAGAAAAAAATACTTTATATAAGTACGAGAGATTTGAAAGAGAGTTAATTAAGATGATCGCAGTTTTCCAAGCAGAAATTAATAGATATCAAAAAGAATATAACTTAAAAGCTTATGAAGCATCTATTAATACTCAAAACTTAGAAAAAGTTACATCTAAATTAACTGATTTAGAATCTGCATACGGTAAAAAGAACTTACAAAACAACGATGCATACAAAGATTTAGTAGCATACCAAATCGCATACGATGCAAAAAAAGATTCATTAGATACTGAAATGGCATTCTTAAAAAATACATTAGAATCATTCAAATCAGCTCGTACAAACGACGTTAAAAGAGAATCATCATTCTGGTGTTTCGGCTAATAGATAGTCCTTCAAATTTCAAAACGAAATTAAACAAGATTTTTATATACTCTCTCAAAATTTTAAATACTCTCTCTCTCAATTATTTTTAAACAGCAAAGTTTAAGCGCCACCTGTCAGGTGGCTTTTTTATTGGTGAAATTTGTATTTGTAACGAATTGTAACAACACTCTAAAGTTTTAGGCTGAATGTGCCGTTAATACATGCGTAAGGTGATATAACTAAGGAGTGTACCTATGTTAACAGTAACTTCAAAATTACAATACGATCAGGCACGCAAAGAGAAAAATTTGTTAGCATTTGAACAAGTTCTTAATGCTAACAAATTACAAAGAATTACAGCACAGATTTCCTCATTTGAAGCTGATGCAAAAGCAGCAGGTGTTGAAGAAAGTGTTATTAAAGACGATCCAGATTATCAAGCGTTAGTTGCTGAACAAACAGCTTATGATACAAGAAATGATAATATTGCAACTCAAATGGAATTGCTAGAACAAGATATGGATGCTTTCTTGAATTTAGAAAAAGACGGTATTCAAGATTCAACTACTTTCTGGTGTTTCGGTGGATAATAAAAAGTTTAATAAAAAAGGCGGATTTGCAAAATGCAAATCCGCCTTTTTTATTATTAATTAAATCTGTTGTTTTGCAAGCTCAACAGTGTTTTCCATAAGCATTGCAATTGTCATTGGACCAACACCCTTTGGTACAGGTGTAATATAGCTTGCGACCTCTTTAACGTTTTCAAAATCTACATCGCCTGTTGTTTTATTATTTTCATCTTTAAATATGCCGACATCAATTACGACTGCGTCTTTTTTCACCATGTCTTTAAATATAATTTTTTTACCAACGGCAGAAATGAGAATATCTGCTTGTTTTGTTATTTCTGACAAATTCTTAGTTTTTGAATGGCATATTGTAACGGTTGCATCATTATTCAACAGCATTATTGCTACTGGTTTCCCAACGATGTTGGAACGTCCAACTATAACGGCATATTTACCTGCAATTTCAATATTATATTCTTTTAAAAGTCTTAAAACTCCTTTAGGTGTGCAAGGATAAACCCTTGGAGTTATTCCATTTAGCAAATCACCAGAATTTTGAGCCGTAAACCCATCAACATCTTTTCTTGCAGAAATAGCTTTTATAACGTTTGTTTTACGGATATGGTTTGGCAAAGGTAATTGAACTAAAACAGCATGAACTTCGTTATCGTTGTTTAGCTCTTCAATTTTGTTAATAAGTTCATCTTCAGTAATTGTTTCAGGGTATTTTATAATAGTCGATTTTATTCCAATAGCTTCAGCTTTTTTATGTTTTAGGTTCACATAAATATTGCTAGCAGGGTTATCGCCAACTTGAATTACAACAAGGTGAGGTTTTTTCTGCATTTTTGAAACCTCTAGTTTTAACTCTTCTGTAATATTTTCCGCTGTTTGTTTCCCGTCTATTATAATAGCCATTATACCCTCGTTTGTGGTAAGTTTAATCTGAAATAGAATTGTTTAATTGCCTCTTGAACTGCTTTTGAGTCTCTTTCAACTGAATGTTCTTCTAGGTTTTTGTCCTCTGGAATAACTCCAAGAACTTCAAGTTCATATTTTCTAAGTAATTCAAAAATTGTACTTGTGTCTCTATTATCTACTTTGTTTAAGACTACACCTAATTGTCCTCCAGCTGCATATTTTGCTGAATATTCCTCAATTCTGCTTGCAAGTTGGATTGAAGATTCTGTTGGATTGGTTACAATAATTGCTGTGTCAATTTCTGTGTCTACAAGTTGGTTTAGATATTTTAAATCATATTCGCAATCAAAAATAACTATGTCATATTGATTTATAAACTTTAATATTGCATCACACATTTGTTTTGTGATAGGGCATCGGCAATCTTTTGAGGCAACAAGCCAAGAAACGATGATATCAACATTTTCATCAACTGTTTCTACAATATCTTCTAACGCCCACTCAATATATTCTTGTTTGGTCATGCCTTCTGGAATACCAGTTTTGTATTCGTGTTTTCCGCTTCTAATACCGTAAATAGTGTTACGAATATCTTTGCCAAAGCTGTGTCCAAGTTCTGCGGCTAAATCGTTGTCAAATAAAAGAATAGATTTATTGGGAAAGTATTCTTGAAATACTCTTAAAAATGCTTTTGTTATTGTAGTTTTACCACTACCGCTTTTACCTGTTATTGCTAATGTTGTTGGCAAATTTTATCCTTTCGATTTAAAAAGTATATAGTAAGGCGCAAGAATTTGTTTCAAATTCTTGCGCCTTAAAAAACTATGCTTCTTCAGTAGTTTCAGCAACTTCTTCAATTTCTTCTTTTAAGATTTCAGAAGCTGTAACATTTACTGTTAATTCAGTTTTAACTTTTGAAGTTAATTTGATTAACATTGTGTAATTACCAACTTTGTTAATTGGTGCGTTAAGTGAAACTGTTTTTCTATCAACTTCGATACCTGCTTTTGCTTGTAATTCTTCACAAAGTTTTTTAGTTGTGATAGTACCGAATAATTTACCAGATTCACCAGCTTTTGCAGCTAATTCTAAAGTACCAACTTTTTCAATTTCAGCAGCTTTAGCTAATGCTTCTTGGTGTAATTTTTCTTGTTTTGCTTGAATTCTAGCTAAATTATGTTCTCTGTTTTGTAAAGCGCCTTTTGTTGCGATTTCAGCAAAATTTTGTGGTAATAAGTAGTTTCTAGCATAACCATCTTTTACTGTAACTAATTCGCCTTGTTCGCCTAAGTTTTGAACGTCTTTTTTCAATATTACTTGCATTTTTTTCTCCTTTAAAATCTTCTTTGTAGGTTCATTCTACCTAAAACATAAAAAAAAGTCGAGTATTTTTATTATTTTTTTACATCTGTAACATCTATAATTGCAACATTTTCTATATGGTAAGTATGACAGAACATATCAAATGGCTGTATGCTTTCAATTTTAGCACCTTTGTTAAGCAAATATTTTAAATCTCTAGCTAATGTTGCAGGGTTGCAGCTTACATAAATTATGCGGTCGGTTGTTAGTTTTAAAACATTTTCTAAAGTTTTTTCTGTTGAACCTTTTCTTGGTGGGTCAAGGATTGTTAGGTTAAATCTTCTGCCCTTTGTGTTTAATTCTTTTTCAAAGAATTTTTCTGCGTCCATGTTGTGAAGCTCAACATTTTGAATTTCGTTTAATTTTAGTGTTTCCTGTGCTAAATCAACAGCTTCTTTACAACTTTCTACGCTAACCACTTTTTTGCAGGCGTCGCTTACTGTGATACCAAAAGTGGTAACTCCAGCGTATGCATCAAATACTGTTGAATCTGGATAATTATTTTTTATGTAATCTTTAACGTAAGCAAAAATATTTTCAGCACTTTTTGGATTAACTTGAAAGAATGTATTTGCACCAATTCTGAAAGTTTTGTCTAAAATGCGTTCTTTTACAAAATCTTTGCCAACAACGAGTTCAGAGTTGTCAGTCAAAATGACATTAGATTTGTTTGGGTTGAAGTTTAAGCAAACGCCTGAAACCTCTTTAAAGTTTGAATAAATTGCGTTTGCTAAGTTTTCAATCTTTTTAAAAGATTTTTTTGCATTAACTACAAGAACAACAAGATTTTTGCCTGTTGCAATTGATGAACGAATAACAACGTGTCTTAAATCGCCAACATGTTTGTTTTCTCTGTACCCTGTAATCCCTAATTCAAAGGCTTTTTCTCGAATGAAATTGATTATTTTATCGCAAATTTCCGGCTGAATAGGGCAATGTTTGATGTTCACAATTTCGTGCGATTTTGGCTTGTAATACCCCGCTAAAATGCGTTTTGAAACCTTTGTTTGACCTATTGGATATTGAACCTTGCAACGATATTCTTTAATCATAGGACTTGCGATAGGTTCGTTTACTTTAAAGTCAAATCCACCAATTGAGTGCAAGGTATCTTCAACAATTTCTTTTTTTAGTTTTAGCTGATAATTATAGTCGATAAACTGTAATTGGCAAGCGCCACAAACCTTTTGCATTGCACAAAACGGCTCAACACGATGCGGTGATGGCTTTATGATTTCTAAAATTTCTGCAGTTACGTAGTTTTTACTTACTTTTATAATTTTTACTTTTAACTCATCTTCTGGACAAGCGTTTTCAATAAAAATAACCATTCCGTTATGGTGTGCAATGCCAAAGCCCAGATTTGAAATCTTTTCAACTGTTACGTTAATTTCTTCGTTAATTTGCATTGTATGTGAAACCGTCTTCTTTCATTCGTCTTACGACTTCTTGTAGTTCTTCAAGTGAGCAAACGATAGAAACTCTAACAAATCCTGCGCCATATTTTCCGAAAGCATCTCCTGGAACCATTACAACGCCAGATTTTTCAAGTAATGCATTGCAAAACTCAGTTGCATCTGCATATTTTTTAGGTATTGGTAACCATTGATAAAAGGTTGCTGTTGGAACATTTTTTATTTCCCAATTTAATTCTTCAGTAAACGCTTTTACAAAGTAGTCAGCCTTCTTTTTAATTTCTTGATTAGCCCAAACAATGTATTCGTCGCCTTCTTTAGAGTTTAAAATTTTAGCTGCGGCTTTTTGAATAGGTTTGAAAATTCCAGAATCAATTGTTGATTTTAATTTTGCAAATTGTTGGACTACCTCTTTATTACCGCAAACCCAACCAATACGCCAACCTGTCATTGCATAAGGTTTTGAAAAACTATGAAATTCAACGGTAACTTCTTTTGCACCTTCAACTTCAAGTGCACTATGAGGTTTGTATTTTTCATCAAAATACATATCAGCGTAAGCAGCGTCTGACATTAACAAAATGTTGTGCTGTTTACAAAATTCTACTACTTTTTTTAAATATTCAAAAGTGCAAGATGCACCAAGAGGGTTATTCGGATAGTTTATAAGCATAGCCTTAACTTTATCCGGATTTAAACCTTCTTTTTGCAAATTATTCCAAACTTCGTCTAGGTCTGGCATATAATTATTTTCGTGAGTTAATGGCATTGCATAACTTTTTCCGCCTGAGACTTTAATCATTTCACTGTAAGATGCATAAGAAGGATCTGGAACTAGAATGATATCCTTTTCATTTTCATCTGTTGTTGGTGAAATTATCCCTCTCAAAAAGTTTGCAATACCTTCTTTTGAACCAATTAATGAACAAATTTCATTAGTTTCAACCTGAACTCCAAAGCGGTTTTTCATACGTGTTTGAATTGCATCAAGCAAGTATTTTTCGCCCTTTGGAGTAGAATAAGTATGCATACCTTTTTCATCAAGAGCTTCTTTCATTGCATCTAACAAGAATTTTGGGGGCATTGTTGTAGGTGCACCCATAGATAAAGAAATTGGTGCTCTACCTTTTTTAGTTAGCTCATCTTTTAATTGAGCTGTTTTTTCTTTTATCTTGAACATTATGTAAGTATCAATATTTCCAGCGAATTCGTTGAATAATTTTTTCATTCTTGATATCCTTTATTTGCATGGTTTTACTTTTGTAATTATAGCATAATTTAAAAAAATGAGATAATATTAAATTATGACAACAGTAAAAGAGAGAATTGAAAATTTAGAAATAGCAAATTTAAGTGAATTTGCAACAAAAAGTAAGTACACAAAAGGTCGTAAAAGACCAGTTGAACCTTGTAATATTCGTTCAGAATTTCAACGTGATAGAGATAGAATTATTCACTCAAAAGCGTTTAGACGTTTGAAGCACAAAACGCAAGTTTTCTTGTCACCCTTTGACGATCATTTTAGAACACGTTTGACTCACACGCTTGAGGTTTCGCAAATTGCTCGTACAATTTCTCGTGCATTGGCTTTGAATGAGGATTTGACAGAAGCAATCGCATTAGGTCATGATTTAGGACACACACCTTTTGGTCATTGTGGAGAAGGTGTTTTAAATCATTTGGTAAATGGTGGTTTTCGACATAATGAACAGAGTGTTCGTGTAGTTGAAGTGCTTGAAGATTTGAATTTGTGTCAAGAAACTATAGATGGTATTTACACCCACTCTTGGGGATTTACTCCAAAAACTCCAGAGGCTCAAGTTGTTCAATTAGCTGATAAAATTGCATATATTAATCACGATATTGACGATTCTATAAGAGCTGAGATTATTTCGGAAGATGATTTACCGCAAGAGTGCAAAGATTACTTTACTTCAAATAAAAATAAACGTTTGAGTAAAATGATTAACGACATTATTCTTTATTCTGAGGGTAAGCCGAATATTTCTATGAGTGACGAATGTTGGCTTTATACAACAAAACTTCGAGAATGGATGTTTGAAAATATTTATACAAATTCTCCAGCTAAATTAGAAGAAAAGAAAACAGCTCGTATTGTTTGTGAGCTTTATAAATATTATACAGATTTCTTAAAAACTCAAGTTCCTGCTGACAAGATTGAACGAATTGTAGTTGATTATATTTCTAGTATGACAGACCAATATGCAATTGAAAAATTTAAAGAATTGTTTATACCAAAAGAAATTCAAGCAACAAACAAGGACGATGCAATATTCAGATTAATAAAGAAAGATTGCTACCTAAATGTGAATTGACCATTAAAAAACAAGAACAACATTTTATGTTGTTCTTGTTTTTTAATTTATAAAGAGTAAACTTTTTCTCTATGTTTTTATTTTATTTTAACCTTCTGTTGTTTCAGGTGGAGTTTCGTTGAATTCTGCCAAACCAACTTGGTTTCTGCCATGTTCTTTTGCGTAATACAATCCTTGGTCAGCAACTTCAATAATTTGTTGAGGGCTGTCACCGTCTTGAGGGAATGTTGAAACACCTAAGCTGATTGTTACATGAGTTGTTTGAGTCGCACTCAATTTGAACACCCTATCTGAAACGGCTTTACAAATTCTGTGAGCGTTTTTGATAGCTTCTTCTTTATCTGTGTTAGTAAGAATGATGCTCATTTCTTCACCACCGTATCTGCAAACGATATCAGTTGCACGGGTGTTAGTTTTTAATGTCTGAGCAACTTGTTTTAATACTGCGTCACCAGCTTGGTGACCATAAGTATCATTGAATTTTTTGAAGTGGTCAATATCAATGATAATCATAGAAAATTCGCTGTTGTAACGAGTGCAATTTGCAATTTGCATTCTCATTTGGTCTTGGAAATATCTATGGTTGTATAATTCTGTTAAACCGTCAGTAGTTGCAAGTTTGTATTGTTGTTCAAAGTCTCTTGATTTAATGATGTATTTTACAAGATAAGCAACTGCAAACATAATGAAGATTGAAACTACAGGTATTACAACATCTAGCCATAAGTTAGCAAACATCATAATAAAATATGTTAATAGTGAATATCCGATTGCAGCAATTAAAGCTGTTGATACGGCAATTGCTGTTGAATTTGTTAATAATACAACTGCGCCAACAGCTAAAGCTAAAATCAATGTGATTACAACGTTTGTGCCAACACCAGCTTTCTTGATAAAGTTGTTATCTATAAAGTTATTCATAAATGTTGCATAAATTTCAACACCAGGGTAAGTTTCACCGGCTACTGAAATTGGAATACTTTTTACATCAGCTAAACTTGTTGCTGTAGTACCAACAAAGATTATTTTGTTTTCAAAGTCATATTGCTCTTTGATTTTTTCTCCGTTCATAAGTTTTACAAGTTTATATAGTGGAATATGTTCGTATGTTTGTCCTTGAGAGTGACCGTACCAATTTAAAATTAGACCGCCGTCTTTGTTCATTGGGATTTTTTTGTTGCTTACTAATATATTTGATTTTTTATCAATTGTAATTGAGTTATAAGGTTTTTTGTCTAATTTTGATTGATAATTCAAAGCTGTTAAGAATGCTAAGTTTGGATAATAGTCGTTTTGGTATTTAACAACTGCTGGAAATTCTCTAACGATACCGTCAGAAGAACGAACAATATTTAGAATACCTATTTTTGTATTGCTGTTGATGATTTGAGACAAAATTGGTCTGCAATTTGTAAATGTCAAATCTTGAAAATCAACGTTTGATTTGTTATCAACAGTAAGTTGTAATCTGGCAGGCAAGTTGATTGGTTCTCTAACCTCATAAGACATATCATCAAAGTTCATACCTGTTAGAATGTTATCGTAAGTGTTCATTGCTTTTGCTAGTTTGTTATCAGCATCTAAATTACTTTTAAAAGAAGATACAAACATTAAATCAAAAGAGATTGATGTTGGGTTTTGAGCTTCTAAGTAATCAATTAAATCAGCATAAACATTTCTAGGTAAAGGCCATTCGCCGTATTTGTTAGTTAAATATTCATAACTTGCATCATCAATTGTAACCAAAACGATGTCTTTGTTAGGCTTTTTAACCTTGTTGTTAACAAGCATTGCTTGTCTAGAATCAAAAGTTTTGTTTTCTGTTTTTGTGATAAAGTCTGCAAAATTAACGGTTCTAGCGATTAAAACAACAATTGTTACAGCAATAAAAAATGCCAAAACACCTAAAATAACGTGCATTGGCTTTAAATCTTTTAAAAATTTCTTAAACATTATTTCCTCGTCAATTAACTAATATAATTATTTTATATCAGTATAGTTGACATTGATGTTTTTTGCAAGAAATAATTTATTTTTCATTTTTTTTGCTAGTAAAGCATTGTTCAATCTTAGAACATCTGTTGTGTGTGACAACTCATCTGGTTTTTGTAAATAATTAATCATACATTCTTCGTGAATATTCATAAATTCCTCTCTCTTCTGTGATTATATTAAACCAGATTATTTGAATTCAAACATCAACCAAAAGGTGAATAAAGAAGGTCTAGACCCTCAACTATTTGTAGGAATTTGTTACTTAATATATCTTATAAAATACATTTTATAATGAATAAATAAAGGTGAATTGTGGTAGTATAAAAATATGGATATGTCGTCTACATCGCTTAATAATGGCGCAATTAACAACTTATTGAATATGAAATCAACGGTTTCTCTTGTAAAAAATACTGCACAAGAGATGATTAAAGATGCGCAAAAATCCGGCGGTGGCGTTATTAAAAAAGGTGATTCTCAGTATAAAGAAGAGATGGATTACAACAGAGATGATGAGATTACCATTAGCGAAAAGCTACGCTATTACGCAGAGCAAACTGCGCAATCATTAAGAGATAAAGGCAGTAATTCACAAGTAAAAAGTTTGTCACAAATGACAAAAAGCGATTACGAAAAGGTTGGAATGAGCGGATATTATGATGCTCAACGTAATTTGCAATACTCTAAAGCACTAAGTGCATATTCTTACCAAAGTTTAATGAGTAAAAAAATTAATAATTTTACAATTTCAGTTTAAGTTGTAATACTAAAAGTAAGATAGTTTTAGTTAAGATACATGGAGGTTTTATGGCTAAATTTTTAGATAAATTTAAATGTTTTGCTGCCTTTACTCTTGCAGAAACACTAATTGTAATGGGTATTATTGGTGTGGTTGCAGCGCTTACCATTCCAAATTTGAATTCATCAACAGCAGATAAAGAAAAAGTTGCTAAAGTAATGAAGGCTTATTCAAATATTAATGATGCAGTGGGACGTGCAGAAGCGGTTTATGGTCCTCTTAATGATTGGGTACAATTAGCTTCAAATGACGTAGATATGTTTAATCGCATGGGTGAGCGTATAACAGAATTTATGAAAATATCAAAAACATGTGGTACAAATAAAAATCAAGGTTGTATTGGTAAAAATTTTTACGACAAAACAAGTAACTATGTTCCAATTTTTTCACTAATAGCAGGTGATTCTGCTGATTTGGGATACAAAGTTATACTTGCAGATGGTATGTCATTATCTATATCTGCGGTGTATGGAACAGGTGATTGGCTATTTTTGTTTGATATAGATGGACCTAATAAAGGACCATCTATGCTAGGTAAAGACATTTTTTCTTTTACTATTGTAAGAAATTCTTCACCAACAGAATTAATACCTGATTTAGGTGTCGCACCAATAGAAGCATTAAATAATTGTTTTCAATCAGGATTATGTACTGAATGGGTTGTAAACAATGGCAACTTGGATTACCTAAAGGCTGATACTTCTGGCAAATGTCCTAACGGCAAAGTCTTAAGTGAAACGGTAACTTCTTGCAAATAAGAATTAGACCTTACTGAAATGAATTTGTAATAACGTGCAAGTATTCTATGATTTGTGAAATGTATTCTAAATCAGCATCGCCGTTAATAACGATATCAGCTTCTTTTCTTGTTGGTAAAATGTATTTTTCGCCTGTTGTAATCAAGTAGTTCCAATGTTTTAACGCATTTTCGGGGTCTTGATTTCTTTCTGATGATGCTCTTTGCATAAAGCGCTTTTTGCGCAATTCATCTTGAGCTTCTACATAAATTTTTATATCAAAGATGTCTTTAATACCTTCAAATAATGTTGCTGTTCCCTCAATGATTGTAATCTTTTCCGCTTTTACAGGTACGGCTTTTGGTACAGATACTCCTGTTCCGTTAGGTAAATATTTTGGTGACATGATGTCGTTGCCTAGTGACAAGTTTTCTAAGTCATCATACAAAATGTCAAGCTGAAAACCGTCAGGAGAGTCAATGTCGTAGCCACTATCTCTAAGGTTATCAAACGAGCCAAATTTGTTGATTAAAACGGAAATATCTTTAAAATAATTATCAGTACTTAAAATAGATACGGGCATTTTTAAATCTTGTGTAATTCGTTGAATTTGCGCACAAATTGTAGATTTACCAGAAGCAGATGCCCCAGTTATGCCAATTAAAAGGCGCTTGTCAGGTGTATTGATCAAGCGCTTTGCAAAATTTGATATGAAGTTTGGGCGTACTTCTATAATCACAGGTCTTTCGTATTTTTTATCAAAAGAAATCAACTGCTTGATTTTCGTTTGAAGGTAAAACGCAAGAAGTTCCCTGCCACTCTTTTGTGATAAGTCTGGTTTTAATAACTTATCAGAAGAAGTTAATTCTTTTGTCAATAAAGGGTATATCATACGTCCAACTAATATTTTTCTGTTTAAAAATACTTTTTTCAATTTTAAAACAAAGAAAAAAAAATTGCTAGTATTTTTTTACAAAATCTTAATGAGTTTGAAATATTTTTGTCTTTGGTGTAGTATGACTATAATGTTAATGAGTAAAGGAGTAAAAATGGAAGTTTTGGCTAAAAATGAAGGTTTAATTACCCAAATCATTGGGCCGGTAATTGACGTTGAATTTCAACAAGGTGAATTACCTAACATTTATGATGCTTTAAAAATATATAAAAACGACGGTTCTTACGTGGTTGCCGAAGTTCAACAAATGTTGGGTTCAAACAGAGTAAGAACAGTTGCAATGGCTTCAACTGATGGTCTAAAAAGAGGCATGAAGGTTGAAAGCACAGGTGAACCTATTAAAATTCCAGTAGGTAATTCAATTTTAGGTAGAATTATGAACGTAGTTGGCGAACCTGTTGATGAACAAGGTGAAATCAAAACCGAAGATTATCTACCAATTCACAGAGAAGCTCCAAAATTGGTTGACCAAAATACAAATATTGAAGTTTTAGAAACAGGTATCAAAGCAATTGACTTGTTACAACCTTACCAAAAAGGTGGTAAAATTGGTTTATTTGGTGGTGCTGGTGTAGGTAAAACTGTTTTAATTCAAGAATTAATTCACAATATTGCAATGGCTCACAACGGTGTGTCTGTATTCGGCGGAGTAGGTGAAAGAACTCGTGAAGGTAATGACCTTTGGAACGAATTTAAAGAGTCAGGTGTACTTGATAAAGTAGGTTTGATTTATGGTCAAATGAATGAACCACCAGGAGCTCGTATGAGAGTTGGTTTATCAGCTCTTACTGCTGCTGAATATTTTAGAGATTTTTCTAAGCAAGACGTATTGTTATTTATTGATAATATCTTCAGATTTACTCAAGCGGGTTCAGAAGTATCTGCTTTATTAGGTCGTATGCCGTCAGCAGTAGGTTATCAACCAACACTTGCAAATGAAATGGGTGACTTGCAAGAACGTATTACATCAACAAAAGATGGTTCTATTACTTCAGTTCAAGCCATTTACGTTCCAGCTGATGACTTGACTGACCCAGCTCCAGCAACTACATTCTCTCACTTAGATGCATCAACTGTATTATCAAGACAAATTGCATCATTGGGTATTTATCCTGCCGTTGATCCGTTAGCTTCTAACTCTCGTGTATTAGACCCTAACGTAATCGGTGAAGAACACTATGACACAACAAGAAAAGTATTAGAAATCTTACAAAAATATAAAGAATTACAAGATATTATCGCAATTCTTGGTATGGATGAATTATCTGAAGAAGATAAAGAAACTGTAAACAGAGCAAGAAAAATTCAAAGATTCTTGTCTCAACCATTCTTCGTTGCTGAGCAATTCTCAGGTATTGAAGGTAAATACGTTAAGATTGAAGATACAATCAAAGGCTTTAAAGAAATTATTGAAGGTAAACATGATGACTTACCTGAACAAGCATTTTATATGGTTGGTACAATAGAAGAAGCTGTTGAAAAGGCTAAAACTTTACAATAATTTCCGAAAGGTTAAATAAAAATCATGCATTTAAAAGTAATCACACATGAAAATACAGTTTTTGACGAAGACGTTAATGAAATTTATTTAAAAGGCATTGACGGAGAATTTGGTGTATTAGAAGGTCATGAACCAATCATGGCTTCGCTAGGCATTGGAATTACAAAAATTGTGAAAGGCAATGATGTAAAGTTATTTACAACAATGGGCGGAATTTTCCAATTAAAAGACGGACAAGCTATTATTTTAGCAAATGCTGGTGAATTTGGCGAAGATATTGACGTTGCTAGAGCTGAACAAGCTAAAGCAAGAGCGCAAGCAAGATTAGCTGAGGTAACCGCTCAAATAGATGCAAAACGTGCAGAAGCTGCCTTAGCAAGAGCAATGGCTCGTTTAAAAGCAGCAATGAAAAATAAAAGTTAAAAAACTTCTTGCAAAAAAAAGTTTTTTATTATAGAATAATCTTACCGAAGGAAGAAACTTTTCTGGAAGAGTGCCAGAGTGGTTGATCGGAGCGGTCTTGAAAACCGTCGTACGTGACGAGCGTACCGTGGGTTCGAATCCCACCTCTTCCTCCATTTAAGCCTCAACGCAAGTTGAGGCTTTTTTGTCGTTGTTTTTTTGTAAATTAATGTTATAATTTTTTAATTAGCTAGCAATTATTATTTTTATGCATCTTTATTCTAGTATAATTAATAAGGACAGTTATGTTTAGCAATATTTCATCAATAAATTTCAATACAAATCAATCGGCTATAAGCACTTCATCTAAAGTTACAACTTCCGAAAATACAAGCATTTTTGGCGATAGCATTGTGAAAGATGAAAAGGTCAAATTGACTAAAGAAGAAAAAAAGGCAATCAAAGCTGCTCAAAAAGCAGAGCGAGAACGTATTAAAAATACTCCTGACGGAATTATTCAAGGCGGAAAGCAAGGTTCTAGTGCGGGTGATTGCTGGTTATTAGCTCAAATGAATTCTATGTCAAAAACTGATTGGGGTAAAGAAGCCTTACAAAATGCTATTACACAAGAAAAAGACGGCAATTTTACTGTACATTTTGAAGGTGCAAAAAAAGATATTAAGATATCGCAAGATGAATTTAAAAAAGCTCAGAAAAACAGTGATTTTTCAAGTGGTGATGCAGATGCTTTATTGTTGGAAATTGCTGTAGAAAAACACTTTAAAGCTGAAAATATCAATGACGGTTCAATAAAAGGAAATGATTTAGCCGGTGAAGATTCATTACAGTTTTTATTGACGGGTTCTAAAGGTTTACAGACAACCCAAGAGCAATATTATGAACCAATTTTACAACTAATGGGACAAAACCCAAAGGATAATGCCGGAATTGCGGCAACGTATACCTTCTTTGATAAAAATCAAGGTCCTGACGGTACAAGCCATGTTCTTTCTGTGCAACAAGTAATTTTAGATAAAAAAGGTAAGGTTAAAGAGGTTGTGCTTTTAGATTCATACAGACCTGGTGTAACATTTACAAAATCTTATGGACAGTTTGCAAGTGAGTTACAAGGCTTTGGATTTACAACTCCACCTAAATTGGCTCAAAAGGGTAAATAATTATGCAATTTAATATAAGAAAATTTTTGAGAGAGGATAAGTTTGAAATCCTTTCAATGATGAAAGTTTTCTATTCTTCTGAGGCTGTTTTTACAAACGGAAGTGAAGAAATTTTTAAGCGTGATTTTGAAGCTTGTATTGAAAATAATCCTTACGTGGAAGGTTATACTTTTGAAAAAGATACCAAAATTCTGGGATATGCAATGTTGGCAAAAAGTTTTTCAACAGAGTTCGGTAAAACTTGTATTTGGCTTGAAGACTTATATTTAAAACCCGAATTTAGAGGTAAGGGAATTATTCCAAAAGTAATTAAACATGTTGAAGATAGTTATAAAGACTGTATTTTACGTTTAGAGGTTGAAGATGAAAATACTCATGCCGTACATGTTTATGAAAAATCGGGTTTTTCTCGTTTACCTTATGTTGAAATGAAAAAAGAACTATAAATTTATGCCAACTTGGTGAATGTAATATTTTTATAAAATTTGCAATATTAAGTTCGGAGGGTTTATTATTATGATTAAAGAACTTGATATAACAAATTTTGACAATGAACTAAAAAATGGACTTAAATTGGTTGAATTTTATGCCCCTTGGTGCGGTTTTTGTAGTCGTCAAGAGCCAATTTTAGAGGAATTAGATAAAGTTTGGATTGGCAAAGTTGACACAGATGATAATAGACACATAGCCCAAAAATTTAGCGTAAGTTCATTACCAACTTTTATTTTATTCAAAGAAGGTAAAGAGGTTGACCGATTTTTGGGGCTACATTCTAAATTTGATCTTATGGATAGATTAAATAAGCATATTGCTAATTAAGATTTTTTAGCGACATAAACGCAGTAACGATTTTCGTTATCAACTTTTTCGCTTAAAATTTCAAAACCTGTAATTTCAGCCATATTGCGGATATTATCAATATCTTTTTCTTCTTTTTGAGCTTTTTTGTTTGAATTGTCTTCAAAAAGAAGTTCATCAATAGTCTTGATATTGTAATTTGTATTTTGAGTTGTAAAAATGAAGTATCCTTCAGGATTTAGAGACTTATAAACTTGTCTAAGGATATATTCAATTTGAACTTCATCTTTGCAAATTGTGTCAAAATATCCAGATAAAATCATAATGTCGGGTGCTCCAACAAAATCGTAGGTTTTATCATTTGTGATATCACTACGTCTGAATGAAGTTTTGACATTTTTAAACGCACGCAAAGGTTCTCTCAATTCGTATTGTGATTTAATATCTTTGTCGATAAATTCAATTTCTAATTTATCATTGTTGTAATGCTTTAAATTTTCAACCAAATAGTTACTATATCCGCAAGCTAAATCGCAGATTTTAACGGTTGAATAAGCTCGTTTGTCAAAGAATTCGTGCAGGGTATCATTAAGCGCCTCGGAAATGTTTGCTTTACGACGTCTTATTGCGTCCCAAATAGCGTTAGTTACAAATTTTCTATCAAGCCAAACGCCTAATGCATTTTCGCCTGTCGGTTTATTTTTATAAATATGATTTAATACAGCCGCAGATTCTAGACCAAACTTCTTTTCAAGTTGTAAACCTGTACTGTAGGGACCAACTGTTTCAACAATAAATTTATTCCATAACGTCTTCAGCTTCATCCTTGAATCTCCTCTTATCTTATTTACATCCTCTATAATATTACTATGCCCACTTTTCGAGAAATTTAAACATAAATTAGGGAATCTTTTACTTAATAATTTATTTACGTTATAATAATAATGC
>OGMF01002326.1_pt1 | contig 16522 bp, 17 predicted proteins | sample 1572921 | NCBI WGS metagenome assembly OGMF01 (sample SAMEA2581919, study PRJEB24529) | metagenome | biome: Human gut stool | place: China | collected 2011
GTCCCACGAAAACCCTACGGTCGCAAAGACGGAAAAAAGCCCTCCGTCCGAGCGAAGCTCCGAGATCAGCGGTACGGCTATTGACCGGGGTACAGCAAAGCAGGCAGACAAGAAGCCTTCCGTGAGAGAAAAGCTGGAGCGCTACAAGACTGCTGCAAAAGCTGACAAGGAAGCAGACCGTGCCGAGCCTGCGCTTTCCAAGGAGAAAAGCAAGACTCCGGAACCGAGCTGTCAGACGGTTCACACCCAGCCGAAAAAGCATAAGAAATCGAAAGAGAGGTAATCAGCTATGACTAACAATTTCACCCCTAAGAAGTCCGGGGCTGCGGCTCGTCCGCAGCTCTCCCCGGAGGAATACGCCGCCAAGAAAAAGGCGGAGAAGGATGCCGTGTATCAGATGATCGACGATACCGCAACCGAGATCGTCAGCGACCCCGACAAGTTCAGGGCATATCTCGATACGCAGGCACGAATGGATCGCTATTCTGCCGCCAACGCTCTGCTCATTTATAAGCAGCAGCCGCAGGCAACTCAGCTTAAGGATTTTCGTGATTGGCAGGAGGACGGCGTGAAGGTCAACAAAGGTGCTAAGAGTCTGTCCATCCTCGAACCCGTGGAGTACACCAAGAATGACGGCTCCACCGGCATTGCCTACAATGTCAAGAAGGTATTCGATGTGGCGCAGACCAGCGGCAAGAAACCTGCCGCACCCACTCTTGACCGTGACCCCCGAAAGCTCGTTGCGATTATGCTCGACACGGCTCCCATTGATGTAAGCACTGTGGAGGAACTGCCTTCTCCCAATATGGGAGCGTTCTATAAGAACGAGGATCAGACCCTCTATATTAAGAGGGACATTGGGAACAGCGTTGCGCTATGCCAGTGCGTGGCACAGGAGCTTGGTCACGCTCAGCTTGCAATGAACTGCGAAGCATACAGCCGCAGGGATATGGGCTTCTCTGCTGTCTGCGTCGGTTATATGCTCTGCCGTAAGTTCGGCGTGGATGTGAAGAACTTCGCCATTGACCGTATCCCGGAGGAGCTGGCGAGCAAGTCCCCAAAGGAAATTCGTGCGGAGCTTTCCAAGACCCGTTCTGCGATGAGCGAGATCGGCTCTCGTGTGTCGGAGGAAATCTACCGTCGCCGAGCAGACCGAAGCAAAGATCAGGAAAGATGAGGTGTGAGCGATGAAAGAGGAACGCTATCACATCGCCTTGGACGATTATGAACACGGCGTAGTGATTCGAGCTTTGAACGATACCAAAACCGAACTGATGAATGAGGGTAAATCCACCGATGCCGTGGACGATCTTATCATCAAGGTCGGGTATGCCCCAAAGAAAAAGTTCAAGGTAGTGGAAAGAAAGGACTGCTCCTGTCGTGAATCGAGATAACGACAGACAGACCTCCATCATTCTCGCCGTACTCGGCATCCTGCCGATTGTGTGGCTCGGACTTCTCATTGCACCATCCGTTAAGGGTGGCTTGCCGGAGATACTTCCGAGCTTGATGAATGTGATGAGCGACCCGTTTCATATAGTGCTTTGCGAGGACAGTGTAAAAACTGTCCTCGTTTTGCTTCTCTGCTATGGAATGGGCATCGGTATCTACTTCTCTACACGCAGGAACTACCGACGCCGGGAGGAACACGGTAGCGCAAAATGGGGCAATGCCAAAGCCGTGGACAAGAAATACCGGCAGAACCCACCGACCGAAAATAAGCTGATGACGCAGGCAGTCCGTATCGGACTCAACGGCAAGAAACACCGCCGCAATCTGAACACCCTTGTCTGCGGCGGTTCCGGTGCCGGTAAGACACGCTTTTACTGCAAACCGAATCTGATGCAGGCAAACACCAGCTTCGTGATTCTTGACCCGAAGGGCGAGATCGTCCGGGATGTGGGAAATCTGCTGGAAAAAAAGGGCTATGAGATCAGAGTTCTCGACCTGATCTCAATGGAAAAGAGCCACTGCTACAACCCGTTTGTCTATCTCCATTCGGACAACGATGTGCAACGGCTTGTGACAAATCTGTTCAAGAGCACAACGCCAAAGGGGTCACAAAGTAACGACCCTTTTTGGGATACATCGGCTTCAATGCTGCTGTCTGCTCTCGTCTACTATCTTCACTACGAAGCACCGGAGGATGAGCAGAACTTTGCAATGGTAATGGAGATGCTGCAAGCTGCCGCCATCGACAATGAGGAAGATCCACGACCCTCGCCGCTGGACTGTCTGTTTGCCGATTTGGAGTTGGACAGACCCGACCACATCGCTCTGAAATACTATCGGTCTTACCACACCGGTTCGGCAAAGACCCTGAAATCCATTCAGATCACCCTTGCCGCAAGGCTTGAAAAGTTCAACTTGGAGAGCTTGGCGGCACTGACCTGTACCGATGAGCTTGACCTTGCCTCTATGGGCGAAAAGAAAGTGGCATTGTTCGCCATTATCCCGGACAATGATTCGAGCTTTAATTTCTTGGTCAGCATCCTTTATACCCAGCTATTTCAGCAGCTTTTCTTTTCCGCTGACCATATTCACGGCGGCGCATTGCCAATTCCCGTTCACTTCCTAATGGACGAGTTCGCCAATGTCAGCCTGCCGGACGACTTCGATAAGATCCTTTCCGTTATGCGTTCCCGTGGCGTGTTTGTGTCCATCATTCTTCAGAACTTGGCACAGCTCAAGGCACTGTTTGAAAAGCAGTGGGAATCCATCGTCGGCAACTGCGATGAGTTCCTTTACTTGGGCGGCAACGAGCAGTCCACCCACAAATATGTGAGCGAATTGCTGGGCAAGGAAACCATCGACACGAACACTTACGGAAAGAGTTCCGGGCGAAGCGGAAACTATTCCACCAACTATCAAATCAGCGGTCGAGAGCTTCTGACCCCGGATGAGGTTCGTATGCTTGATAACCGCTACGCCATTCTGTTCATCCGAGGGGAACTCCCCGTGATGGACTTAAAATACGACATTCTCAAGCACCCCGCCGTTGACCTGACTGCCGACGGAAAAGGCGGCGTCTATCAGCACGGCAAGGTCACAAGTAATGTTGCGACCATTGAGGTGCAGTACCTCGACCCCGATACTATGCCGGATACAGAGGTGTCGGAAACCACCTATGAGTTGCTGTCCGATGAGGATTTCAACTCGGAAACCACCAACAATACAACAACAAAATTACGGAGGTAACTAATATGAGCATTTTTAAGAAGAACACCGAGAAGCATACCAAAAAGCTGCCTATGACCGGCAAGGTCAAGAAGGGCTTCCGCATTTACTGCACCGCCATTATGGGTGCAGCACTCATCCTCGGCACTTCGGTTACGGCGTTTGCCGCCAACGACCCCATTACCGTTATCAACAATCTGTCTACCTTTATCTTCGGGCTGATCCGTGCCATCGGTCTTATCCTGTTGGGCTTCGGCGTTGTGCAGGTCGGTCTGTCCCTGAAGTCCCACGACCCTTCTCAGCGAGCCAACGGTTTCCTGACCCTTGCAGGCGGCGTCATCATCACCTTTGCAAAGGAAATCCTCGACCTGATTGTTGGCTAAGAAATTTCACACCGAGGGGTGCTCCCGAAAAAGCGGGAGCACCCCTTAACTCTATGAAAAGGAGGTGCTTTTCGTGAGCGACAACTGGGTCGTACAAAACCTTGAAAACGCATTGGAAACTTGGAACGAGAAGCTGGCAGAGATTTGGCAGCTTATCACGACTACGCCGCAGGACTTCAAAGGCGGTGGGATATGGGGCGTGATCGTCAACATCAACGGCGCAGTGCAGTCTATCGGACTTGCACTCCTTGTGCTGTTCTTTGTCGCCGGTATGGTCAAAACCTGCGGCTCGTTCACAGAAGTTAAGAAACCGGAACACGCTCTGAAGCTGTTCGTTCGCTTTGCCATCGCCAAGGGTGCCATCACCTACGGTATGGAGCTTATGCTTGCCCTGTTTAATATCGTCCAAGGCACGATCTCGACGATAATGGGTTCGGCGGGTTTCTCAACACCACAGCAAACAGTCTTGCCGCCTGAATTGATTACCAGCGTTGAGGAATGCGGATTCTTTGAAAGCATACCGCTATGGGCTGTCACGCTCATCGGAGGGCTGTTCATCACCGTAATGTCATTCATTCTGATAATGACCGTGTACGGGAGATTTTTTAAGCTCTATATGTATACGGCACTTGCGCCCATTCCGCTTTCCACCTTCGCAGGTGAACCGAGTCAGAATGTGGGCAAGTCCTTCATCAAAAGCTACTGCGCCGTTTGCTTGGAGGGGGCAGTGATCGTGCTGTCCTGCATTATCTTCTCGCTTTTTGCGTCCTCACCACCCGTGGTCAATCCCGATGCGGCGGCGGTCACGCAGGTGTGGAGTTATATAGGCGAACTGCTCTTTAATATGCTCGTTCTCGTTGGCTCGGTCAAGATGAGCGACCGCATTATCCGAGAGATGATGGGACTGTAAGGAGCGCACTATGAAAAACAACACCAAAATCTATAACCGCTTCAAGGGGTTTACCCTTGAGGACTGCGTTTGTCGATATTGTCTGTATTATGGTGGCAGACGCAAAGGCAAGGTGAACTGCCTTGCGGATGAATGCGTCTGTGCCGATGAAATCCGTCAGGCAAAGGAACGCTATCGCAGAGAAAGGAGCTTCAATGGAAGTAAAGATCAATAGGGAAATTCGCAACTATACGGAGGCAATGTTCTTTGGGCTGTCTATGCGACAGTTCATTTTTTCTGCCTGTGCCTGCGTGGTGGCAGTGGGACTCTATTTCCTGCTCAAGCCATATGTCGGCACGGAAACCGTATCGTGGATGTGCATTTTGGGAGCCGCACCCTTTGCGGCTCTCGGCTTTATCAAATACAACGGAATGACGGCGGAAAAGTTTGTATGGGCTTGGTTCAAATCCGAGTTCCTGATGCCAAAGAAACTGACCTTCCGTTCTACCAACACCTACTACGAAATGATGAAGCCTGAAATGGAACACAAGCAAAAGGAGGTATTGAAAGCCAATGATTAAAACGCTTCGCAACCTGCTCAAACAGGATAAAGAACGATTTGTTGTGCCGAGGGGCGTCCAGGATGTGATCCCCATCAAGGCGATTTACGATGACGGTATTTTTCAGGTGGGTAGAGATAAGTTCTCCAAGACCTACAAATTCAGCGACATCAACTATGCTGTCGCCAGTCGTGAGGATAAGGAAGCTATGTTCCTTGAGTATTCGGAGCTACTCAACAGCCTTGACAGCGGTGCAACCACCAAGATCACCATTAACAACCGCCGTTTGAACCGTGCGAACTTTGAGAAAACCATTCTTCTCCCCCTGAAGGGCGATGCTCTTGACGAGTACCGTGAGGAGTACAATCGGATGCTACTTGATAAAGCAACCGGTGCAAACGCTATCATTCAGGAGAAGTACATCACCATTTCGGTGTGCAAGAAGAATGTGGAGGAAGCGAGAAACTACTTTGCCCGTGTGGGTGCCGACCTGATTGCCCACTTCGGGCGGCTCGGCAGTAAGTGCGTGGAGCTGGAGCCGGATGAACGACTTCGCATTTTCCACGATTTTTACCGTGCCGGTGAAGAAACGGAGTTCCGCTTCGACATCAAGGAAACCCGCAGAAAGGGACACGACTTCAAGGACTTCATCTGCCCGGACTCGATGGAGTTCACGGGCGACTATTTCAAGATTGGAGAGCGTTACGGCAGAGTGCTGTTCCTGCGGGAGTATGCTTCCTATATCAAGGACAGTATGGTAGCGGAAATGACCGACCTCAACCGCAATCTGATGATGTCCATTGATGTTATCCCCGTACCCACGGATGAAGCCGTGCGTGAAGCCGAAAGCCGTCTGCTCGGCGTGGAAACCAATGCGACCAACTGGCAGCGTCGGCAGAACGCCAACAACAACTTTTCTGCACAGCTTCCCTACGACATTGAACAGCAACGCAAGGAGATGAAGGAGTTCCTCGATGATCTGACGACCCGTGACCAGCGAATGATGTTTGCTGTTCTGACGATGGTTCACACGGCGGACACTAAGGAGCAACTCGATAACGACACCGAAGCTCTGCTTACTACGGCAAGAAAGCACCTTTGTCAGTTCGGTATTCTCAAGTTCCAGCAGCTTGACGGACTGAATACGGCGATGCCCTTCGGTGTCCGCAAGATTGAGTCGTTCCGTACTCTGACCACAGAGAGCCTTGCGGTCTTTATTCCGTTCCGTGTGCAGGACATTTGCCACACTAACGGCGTTTACTACGGTCAGAATGTCATTTCCAAAAATATGATTATCGCAGACCGCAGACAGCTCCTCAACGGCAACGAGTTCATTCTCGGTGTTTCGGGTGGTGGTAAATCTTTCACTGCAAAGAATGAAATCATCAATCAAATGCTATCGGGTGATTCGGATATTTTGCTAATAGATCCGGAGCGAGAGTACACTCCCCTTGTTCGAGCACTTGGCGGCGAGATTATCAACATCTCTGCCACTTCTCCCACCCATATCAATGCGATGGATATGAACCGGGAATACGGTGACGGTGCAAACCCCGTTATTCTGAAATCCGAGTTTATTATGTCCCTGTGCGAGCAGCTCATCGGCGGCAACAACCTCGGCGCAGTGCAGAAGTCTATCATTGACCGCTGTACGGCAAATGTCTACCGCACCTATCAGCAGAACAACTACACCGGCGAGGTGCCGACCTTGCAGGACTTCCGAGCGGAGCTTCTCAAGCAATCCGAACCCGAAGCGCAGGAAATCGCTCTTGCCATTGAGCTGTTTACAAACGGCTCTCTGAACACCTTTGCAAAGAAAACCAATGTGGACACGGACAATCGCCTGATTTGCTACGACATTCTTGATCTCGGCAAACAGCTTATGCCCATCGGTATGCTGGTCGTCCTTGACTCTATCCTGAACCGTATTACGCAGAACCGAGCCAAGGGCAAAAACACCTTCATCTTCATTGATGAGATCTACCTTCTGTTCCAGCACGAGTACAGTGCAAACTTCCTGTTCACCCTTTGGAAGCGTGTGCGAAAGTACGGCGCTTATGCCACGGGCATCACGCAGAATGTGGACGACCTGCTTCAGTCCCACACGGCAAGAACGATGCTGGCAAACTCCGAGTTCATTGTTATGCTCAATCAGGCATCCACAGACAGATTGGAGCTTGCGAAGCTGCTGAACATCTCGGACACCCAACTTTCCTATATCACCAATGTGGATGCCGGTCACGGACTGATCAAGGTCGGCTCCAGTCTTGTACCGTTTGCCAATAAATTCCCCAAGAACACGAAGCTCTACAAGCTGATGACCACCAAACCGGGCGAGGGTGCTTAACCCTCGCCGTTGGCGTCAAGAAAGGAAATTCAATGAAAAAGAAAATCTGTATGATTCTTATTGCGGTGTTTGTAGCCGTCCTCGGCGTAAGCACCTATTTTATTATCGATCACTACAAGGAGTCGAATAAGCAAGCTGAGCTTTATAGCGAGCTGGCTGACCTTGTGAATGCTGCGGCACAGACGGATGCTGCAACGGAACCGGCGGAGCAGATTCCATACTCCGAGGAAAAGATGCTTCTGCCGGAGCTTGCAGAGCTTTATCAGCAGAACGGCGATTTGGTGGGCTGGATCAGTATTGCAGATACTAACATCAATTATCCCGTGATGCAGTCGGTGAATGAGCCGAATTTCTATCTAAAGCACGGCTTTGATAAGGACTATTCCGACTATGGCTGTCCCTATGTGCAGGAGGATTGCGATGTGCAGGAGCCGTCCGACAATCTTGTCATCTATGGACACCATATGTCCAACGGTTCAATGTTTGCCCACCTTGAAAAGTTCAAGAACAAAGACTTTTGGAGCGAGCATCGGATAATCACCTTTAACACACTGACGGATAAGCAGGAGTATGAGATCGTTGCCGTATTCCGCACAGTGGTCTACACTGACAGTCCCGAAGCATTCAAGTTTTATCGCTTTATAGACGCAGAGAGTGCCAATGAGTTTGACGACTTCATTGCCAAGTGCAAGGAGCTGTCTTTCTATGATACCGGCGTGACCGCCGAATACGGCGATAAGCTCATTACGCTGTCTACCTGTGAGTACAGCCGCAACAACAGCCGTCTTGTGGTCGTGGCGAAGCACATAACGGAGGACGGTGGTGCAGATGCTGCCAAGCCTCACGCCGAAGCAACGGCAGAGGGCGAACGCCCTAATTAAGCGCCTTTGTGCTAATTATGATAACGGCAACTGCCTTGCGCTGGACAACGGAGAACCCTGCGTCTGTGTGCAAAGCATCTCATATTCACTGCTCTGTAAGTATTTCCGCAGTGCCGTCTTACCGGCAGAGCCTTTGTTGGAGGCGGCTATTCTCGGCACACGCTTTGAAAAGTGCGTGTCCTGCGGTGCGCCGATTATCAAGAAGGGCAACCGAAAGAAATATTGCGAGAAGTGCGCTCAAAGAGCTTACAAAGCTCAGCAGGCAGAGTACGCAAGAAGAAAACGGGCAGAGTCGAAAAATAGGCGCTGAAAAAGCCAGCAATATCAAGACTTTTCAGCCCCCGCACTTTGAGGGGTAAGGTGTTTATACCTTTACCCCTCGTTTTTAATTTAGGGGCGTTTGGGTACGCCCCGGAAAGGAGGGTTCAATGGCTGATATTAAAACGAGAGATGTCGTAAAAGGCACAATCAAGAAGATCGACAAAGCGGCAATCGCCGCAGACCGTATGCGCTCCGCCTATGTGCAGACGAAGGAAAAGGCAGAACACACAACGCACCCGGATGAGCATAATGCCGAGGAGTACGCCTCCGACCGAGTGGAAGGCGGCGTTGACCGTATCACGCACGAAGCGGCGCACCAGTTTGATAAGCAGGGGCGCAAGGGACTGGAAGAAACGAAACGGAATGTGTCCAAAGCAAAGGACGGTGTTCAAAAGTTTCGTGAAAAGCGTGCTACTGGGTCGATGAAAAGGCAGACTGTCCGCACCTCCGGGAATAAGACCATCAAGGCGGTCGAGCAAACGGAAAAGACGATCAAACAGTCTGCCAGGTCTGCCGGTAAGAAAACCATCAAGACTGCCGGGAAAGGTACAGCCAAAGCCGCACAGAGGTCGGTCAAGACTACGAAAACGGCAATCAAGACTACACAGCAGGCGGCAAAGACGGCGCAGAAAACCGCACAGGCTACGGTGAAAGCATCGCAAAAAGCTGCACAAGCCGCCAAAGCCACAGCCAAGGCAGCGGTTGCCGGTGTAAAAGCTGCCGTTAAAGCAACGATTGCCGCAGTCAAAGCAATCATTGCGGCAACAAAAGCATTGGTCGCTGCTATTGCCGCAGGCGGCTGGGTTGCCGTTGCGGTCATTGTCGTAATTTGCCTGATTGCACTGATCTGCGGCTCGGTTTTCGGGATATTCTTTTCCGGTGAGGATTCCGGCACGGGAATGTCGATGCAGACAGCCGTGCAGGAAATCAACGCCGATTACGATGCCAAGATGGAAGCGGAGAAAAACTCGGTAGCTTATGATAATATGGAGATCAGCGGCGGTCGAGCCGTGTGGAAGGATGTGCTTGCGGTCTATGCAGTCAAGACGAATACAGACACGGACAACCCGCAGGAGGTTGCCACGATGGACGAGAGCAAGAAGCAGATCCTCTCGGACATCTTTTGGGAGATGAACTCCATATCCTCCCGCAGTGAAAGCCACTCGGAAACGGAAATTACCGAAACGGACGACGGAAACGGCAACATCGTTCAGACGGAAACGACAGTCACAAAAACAACGCTTTATATCACCGTTTCTCATTTGACGGTGGATGAGATGGCTGACTTGTACGGCTTTGACGCAGAACAGCGGGAGTATCTTGCCGAGCTTCTCAAGGACAAAAACAATTCCCTTTGGGCGGCGGTACTTTACGGTATCCGATACAGTGACGATCAGATCGTCACCGTGGCGCTTTCACAGGTCGGCAATGTAGGCGGCGAACCGTACTGGTCTTGGTACGGCTTCGGAAGCCGTGTGGAATGGTGTGCTTGTTTTGTAAGCTGGTGCGCCGATCAGTGCGGCTATATCGACACCGGGGTTGTGCCGAAATATGCGGGTTGCGTGAACGGCGTCCAGTGGTTCAAAGATCGAGGACAGTGGATCGACGGTTCTGCCGAGCCTGTCCCCGGAATGATTATTTTCTTTGATTGGGATAACAAGGGTTCGTCGGGTCCGCAGGACGGACAATCCGACCACACCGGTATTGTCCAAAAAGTCGAAAACGGTATCGTTTATACCGTTGAGGGAAACTCCGGTGATAGCTGTCGGGTAAACCAGTACAGCGTAGGTCACTACGAAATCCTCGGATACGGGGTACCGCAGTATTAAAATAGGTGGCTATGGGCTTTATTGTCCCATAGCCACCTATTTTTCTTTTTTGTTTAGAATTTGATCCGGGATAATTGAGGTGTTCAGCAAATCACCTGGCTCAACCTTCAGCGCATCAGCAATATTAAATAGAACCTCTACGGAAAAGGGTCTGACGATATTCGGTGCTTCGATTGCGCTAAGATGCGAACGGCTCATCATCGCCTCTGCCGCAAGCTGCTCCTGCGACATACCTCGCATTTTACGAAGAACTGAAATTGTGATTCCCAGTTGAATAAATCTATCTCTATTTTTGAAGCCAATTTCTTTGCTCATTTGCTCCACCTCGAATCCATAATAATTATATGTTATTCTCTCTTGACTTTCTGTTCTCGCTGTGAAGCTATTGACTTATATATAGAGCAAAAATATAATAATAAGTGCAGATGAACAATAATATGCTCATTTGCTCTACTGTTATTCTTGGTGGTGTTTGTATGACCTGTTGTTTTATCGGGCATAGGAGAATTAAGCATAAAAAAGAGCTTGCAAGTCGATTGCGGGACAATATTTGCTATCTGCTTGAGCAGGGCGTAGCAACCTTTCTGTTTGGAGATCATTCCGAATTTAATACGCTCTGCTACGAGGTGGTTTCAGAACTAAGAGAAGTTTACCCCAAAATTCGCAGAATACACTATCGGACGGATTATCCTGATGCAGATGCTTATACGATGCAGTTCCTATTAGATGGATATGAGGACAGTATTTGCCCTGACGGAGTTGCTGCTGCCGGGAAAGCTGCTTATGTGGAACGCAATCAAGCTATGATTCAGGCAAGTGACTTTTGCGTCTTTTACTTTAATAACGAATACCTTCCGGCGAGTCGAAAAGAGTCGAAAAAAGCAATAACAAGCTATCAGCCCAAAAGCGGAACCGGGGTTGCCTTTGACTATGCAAAAGCGCACGGAAGAACAATCATTAACCTATACGAAGAAGATGAACACTGCAATTAAGCATCGAATCTATTTGGTTCGTCTTTTTTGTGACATTTATATCCGAAGTCCCGTGCTTTACAACAAACACCTTTTGAGTTATTTGCATCATTGGAGCAGCCGGAAACGGCTGCTTTTCCTTTACGCTGATGAAGGGTGATAAGGTGGTCGAGTTGGTCTAAATAAGTACCGATCTTCCGTTGTTCCTCGACTGACGGTACAGTTATTTCAATTTTCAGAAAATCGGACTCGTGTATTCTCCATTGTCCATAGATGACACCCTGACGCCATTTGACCATAGCATTTATAAAGTCCTTTCTGACCAATCTTCTTCCTAAAAAATCCGAGTCAGCTATGCCAGTAGGCTCAAAAATGCTATATACCGGTGAAATGCAGGCTTTTCCGTACTTATTCAGACCTATGGAGCCGGTTTCAAGGTTGTTGGAGCTATATATGAAATCGCCTTTCTCTGTTTTCTTATATAGCTTGTTTACCGTGTCCGTAACTAAGGCGCTTCGGTCATAACGCTCACCTTTAGGGGCAACACCTTCATTTGCTATGAATGCCATAAGGGGATATTCGTCGCTCATTGGTGCTTGTTGATTACGCTCTATGAGCAAATCCCCAACCTTACGCTGTTCCCAAGCTATCCGGTCGCAGTCGAGCTTATTCAGGTGTGAAATATGGGAAGTAAGTTTGAAATTTCGGGATTTATGGTTGCTAATTCGGGATTATATGCTATAATATAAGATGTGTTTTAGCACTTACTCGCAGGTTGAGAGAAAGGAATGATACGATGGCTGTAAGCTATAAAAAACTTTGGCACATTCTGCTTGATCGAGATATGAAGAAAAGAGATTTGCAGGAAGCTGCTGGACTCACTAAATACGCAATCAATAAGCTCAGTCGTGATGAAAATGTAAGCACTGAAGTGTTGGGGAAAATCTGCTCAGCTTTGAATTGCACGACCGATGACATTATGGAGTTTGTTCCCGACGAGAAGTGAGTCCGTTTTATGGGACACTAATTGTTGTATCATAACAGTGGGGTAGTATGCCCTAAAAAAAGAAAAAGGATGGGTTCACAGGATGAATAAGCAACAGCTTGCTCAGAAAATATGGGCTTCCGCAAACCAAATGCGCTCCAAAATAGAAGCGAATGAATATAAGGATTACATACTTGGCTTTATCTTTTACAAGTATCTGTCTGATAAAGAAGTCAAATTCTTGAAGGAAAATGACTATGACGATGAACTTCTGAAAACCGTATCAGAAGAAGATGATGAAACGGTTAAGTGGGTTCAAGAGAATATTGGCTACTTTATTGCCTATAAAGACCTCTTTTCTACTTGGCTCTCGATGGGTAAGGACTTTGATGTTTCAAATGTCCGTGATGCGCTCTCTGCGTTCAGCCGGTTGATTTCCAACACGCACAAAAAGGTGTTTGATAAGGTATTCGACACTTTGCAAACGGGTCTTTCCAAACTTGGCGATAGCTCCGGTTCGCAAACAAAAGCAATCAGCGGGCTTCTGACGCTGATAAAGGATATTCCTATGGACGGCAAGCAGGACTACGATGTTCTCGGCTTTATCTACGAATATCTTATCAGTAACTTTGCGGCTAATGCCGGAAAGAAGGCAGGCGAGTTCTACACCCCGCACGAGGTATCTCTGCTGATGTCTGAAATCGTTGCAAGCCACTTGAAGGGCAAAAGCGAAATCAAAATTTACGACCCGACAAGCGGTTCGGGATCGTTGCTTATCAATATCGGTCAGAGCGTTGCCAAATATATGACCGATGACAACAACATCAAATACTTCGCTCAGGAATTGAAGGAGAACACCTACAACCTGACCCGGATGAATTTGGTTATGCGTGGCATCAAACCGGATAATATCGTCACTCGTAACGGCGATACTCTTGAGGAGGATTGGCCGTACTTTGACGAAAATGATCCGGTGAATACCTATAATCCTCTCTATGTGGATGCGGTCGTGTCCAATCCGCCGTATTCGCAGGCTTGGGACCCGTCCAACAAAGAGGGTGATCCTCGTTATGCTCGTTTTGGACTTGCTCCCAAAGGAAAAGCCGACTATGCTTTCCTGCTTCACGATCTGTTCCATATCAAGCCGGACGGCATTATGACAATCGTTCTTCCCCACGGCGTACTGTTCCGTGGCGGTGAGGAAGGTGAAATCAGAAAGAACCTGATTGAGAATAACCATATCGACGCCATTATCGGACTTCCTGCAAATATCTTCTTCGGGACAGGAATACCCACCATCATTATGGTGCTGCGCCAAAAGCGCGAGAATACCGATGTCCTTATCATCGATGCATCCAAGGGCTTTATCAAAGAGGGTAAGAATAACAAGCTCCGTGCGTCTGACATTAAACGCATAGCAGATACCTTTATAAAGCGTGAAAGCATTCCGAAGTTTTCACGAGTAGTCAGTCGTGAAGAAATTCGCAGCAATGATTATAACTTGAACATTCCTCGCTATGTTGATTCCTCTGAAGCTGCCGAGCATTGGGATGTCTATGCGTCTATGTTTGGCGGTATCCCGACAGCAGAAATTGACGAGATGAGCGAATTCTGGACGGCGTTCCCTGCACTGAAAAAGGCGTTGTTCACCGAGAGTGGCATTCCTTATGTGAATGTGTCTACCCCTGATATTAAGAGTGCCATCAAGAGCCATCCTGATGTGGTCGGCTTTGAGAATGCTTTTAACGCTGCCTTTTCCACTTTTCCGGCGTTCCTGAAAGAAGAACTTATCGACCGGATGGGAAGCATCGAAATCTCTAAGGCTGAAACCGTTCTAAGTGCTGATATTTTCGAGCGATTGAAGGAAATTCCTCTTATCGACAAATATGCGGCGTTCCAGCTTCTTGACGACGATTGGACAGGTATTTCCATCGACCTCGAAATGTTGCAAACCGAAGGCTTTGCTGCAACAAAGAAGGTCGATCCGAACCTTGTCATCAAGAAAAAGGACGGTAAAGATCAGGAAGTTCAAGAGGGCTGGGTAGGTCATATTATCCCGTTCGACTTGGTTCAGGCGACTTTGCTCTCCGCAGAAACGGACGAGCTTCACGGTTTGGAAAGCCGTTTGGCGGAAATCCCTTCTGAGTATGAGTCTATCCTTGATGAAATGACAGAGGAGGATAAAGAGAGCTGCAACGATGTTCTCACCGAGGAAGGCGATGCTTTCGTTCCGAAAGAAGTATCCAAAAAGATTAAGGAACTGAAGAAAGACCGTTCTCCTGAAAGCGTTGCGCTTCGTACACTCTTAGAAAAGGTTGAGTCTTTGATCAAGAGCGAGAAAGAAATCAAGGCGGAGATCAAGGCAAAGAGTGCTGCGTTGCAGGCAAAAACAAAGGATACGATTGAAAGTCTGAGCGATGAGCAGGCTTTGGATTTGCTCGAAAAGAAGTGGATTGCTCCTCTCATTGAGAGCATTCACAAACTGCCTGATACCGTAATCGACAGCTTGGTGAGCAAAATTCAAGCCCTTCAAAACAAGTATGCTACAACTTTCTTCGAGGTCGAACAGCAGATCAGCGAAACCGAAGCAACGCTTTCGGGAATGATCGATGACCTTGAGGGTAATGAGTACGATATGCTGGGACTTAATGAGTTGAAGAAATTGCTGGGAGGTAGTGCAGAATGACGAAAAAATCAGATGCTCCCGCAATTCGCTTCAAAGGATTCTCAGACGCTTGGGAACAGCGTAAGTTGTCTGAAATGTGCGGTACTTTTGAGTATGGACTTAACGCAGCCGCTAAGGAGTTTGACGGAAAAAACAAATACATCAGAATCACGGATATTGATGATGCCAGCAGAGAGTTCTTGCTTTCTGATCTTTCGTCCCCTGATATTTGCCTTGATGGTATGTCGAAATATCTACTCTCAAGCGGAGATATTGTCTTTGCACGAACTGGTGCAAGTGTCGGAAAAACCTACATTTACAGGGAAAACGACGGCATTGTGTACTTTGCAGGTTTCCTTATTCGGGCAAAAGTCAATCAGGACAATGATGCAGAATTTGTTTTTCAAAGCACCCTTTCGCCAAGCTATGAGAAGTATATTCGTATTACCTCGCAGCGATCTGGACAGCCGGGTGTAAACGCACAAGAGTATGGTGAGTACGACTTGTTTGCCCCGTCAAAAGAGGAACAGCAAAGAATTGGACACTTCCTGCGAGGTATTGACAACCTTATCACCCTTCATCAGCGTAAGCCATTTTTAATGAAATGGAGGACTTCTGATGCTAACAGAAACCAAACGAACAGACTTGTTCTGTGAATATTATGCAAAATGGATTACGGTGTATAAGAAGGGCGCAATCAGAAAGGTGACGATGGACAAGTACCTGATGACGCAGAAATGGCTCGTTAAGCTCGTCCCGAACCTGAGAGTATGTGATATGAACCGGATCGCTTATCAGCAGCTGTTGAACGACTATGCTGAGTTCCACGAGCGCCAAACCACGATGGATTTTCACCACCAGCTCAAGGGAGCTATTCTTGATGCTGTTGATGAGGGCTTGATTGAAAGAGATCCTACTCGCAAGGCAATCATCAAGGGGAAGCCACCGGTTGCTAAGAAAATCAAGTATCTCAATCAATTTGAGCTACACACGCTGCTGATCTCGCTTGACCTAAAGGATAAGGTGAATTGGGACTACTTTATCCTGTTGGTAGCAAAGACGGGGATGCGCTTTTCTGAAGCACTGGCTCTTACCCCGAAAGACTTCGACTTTGCCCATCAAACACTGTCCATAAGCAAGACTTGGGACTACAAGGGAAAGGGCGGCTTCCAGCCTACGAAAAATAAGTCGTCTGTGCGGAAAATTCAAATTGACTGGCAAACCGTCATTCAATTTTCTGAATTGGTAAAGCACCTTCCCGAAGATAAGCCCATCTTTGTCAACTCCACTGTCTATAATTCGACGGTGAACGACATTCTCGGCAGGCATTGCAAAGCCTGTAACATCCCTGTCATCTCTATCCACGGATTACGGCATACACACGCCTCTTTGCTGTTATTTACGGGCGTTTCCATTGCGAGCGTTGCCCGCCGTCTTGGACATTCAAGTATGACCACTACGCAAAAAACCTATCTGCACATCATTCAGGAACTTGAAAACAAAGACATCGACTT
>OGMF01002333.1_pt1 | contig 16505 bp, 15 predicted proteins | sample 1572921 | NCBI WGS metagenome assembly OGMF01 (sample SAMEA2581919, study PRJEB24529) | metagenome | biome: Human gut stool | place: China | collected 2011
GGACACATTCCGTGGATTGTCAAAACGTGGAAGAGACACGGAATCCGATGCAAAAGCCCGTCGGGAAGAAATGCATGCATTTTTTTCAACGAATATTCCATCTGCATTTCCATCTGAAATCGGTGGGATGTGTTTCTTATCATATTACTTAGCACATCAAAATTAACCGCCCGTTTTATGTGGCAGTCTTTTTAGGCATACATTTCGATGTCTTCCGTCAGAAGCGACACGGCTCTCTCATATCCCTGATAAAGGGTATAATTCTTCTCTACAAGCTCCTCGATTCCCATCTCTTCTTTTTGATAGATTTCATCTCCCAGCGCATATTCTTCTGTCTGCGCATAAGACACCATCATACCAAACAGCGGAAGCTGTTCCAGTTCTTCGTTGTGATCCATCATACGCTTCAGGTCTGGCATCAGTTCCGCCACAGACCGCTGCTGGCGCAGTTCCTGCAGCAGCTTCTCCTGTATCGCAAGTCCCTGCTTTACCTGAGTGCCAATGCTGTCAATCTGCTGGCGCATCTTGTGCCATTCCGCTGCCAGCTTTGTCTTCGTCTCCGCCGAATATGCATCTGGAATGTTCTTCTCAATCTCCTCGAACGCAAGCGGTCTGCTGCAATATTCCGCGACGACATCTTTCAATGTCATAAGCCGGGTTCCCTCGATGCGTGCGCCTCCCTCTGTCGCATCGATAACCTCAATCAGCCCCTCGTTCGCACGGATCGCCTTCTCAAACCATTTTTTGTAGTACCACATCTGGAAATCCGTCTCTAACATGGTTCCGTCAATTCCCTCGACCTGGATCCGGTTTCGGCTCTTTATATATTCGTCATTGTCGCCGAACGCCCCTTCAATTCCCGCCGTATGTGAGATTCCGCCGGTAAACGCCATGTCCTGGCCGATCAGGATCAGCTTGCGGAAGCCCAGATAGCATGCAAGCGCAAACGCCGTCGCAGAAACGCAGCCGCCGGACGGAATATCCGGAAACGGGTACTCCATGTTCTCATCCAGGATCTGATTCCAGCGCTTTTCAAAAAAGCCATAATAGTACACCCGCTTCGCACAGTGTTCCAATACCCACGGACGGGTAATGCGGTTGCAGCACCATGCCAGATCCGTCACATCCAGATTTTCAAAGAAACGGTCCGGGGATTCCGGGTCAATCGTACACACCATGTCCGGTCTTACGCCCGCCCGCAGCACCGTGCGCAGCGCGGCGTCAACCACCACAATAAATGCCTTTCCCTGTGCTTTTTTCAATTCTGAAATATTTTTATCCAGGGACGGTCCGGCGGACACCAGAATCGCCGGTATCTCCTCGACGTTTAATCCCTCAAGTGCCTGCCTGATCTGGTAAATATTTCTGCATCCGATCATATGTTTCATATTGTACAGCGTATGCTGCGGCACCATGCGTTGAAAGGTCAGCCGCGTGCTCTTGTGTACAATCTCTTCCTGCAGACGTTCCTGTATCGCATCCATGAATCCCTCGCACGCATCATGGTACAAGACATCATATCCCGGCAGAATACAAAATTCCATAATCATAAAATTCAGATCCTGCAGCGTAAATCTCATAATGGTTTCTATATCCGCCGTCACCCCGGGAACGCAGATCTGCAGTCTGTCATCCGCAATAAGATCCGACAAATCCATGACACAGTTCACCAGATAAAAAAAGGAAGCGTTTGGCTCATACACGATGACATGGTTGGTGTCGTCACACTGCCCAAGCAGTTCCCGGATGTGTCGTCCATCCGACAATCCAAACACAAAATAGGTCTCGTAAATCCGCGGCGGATACCGCTTTGCGTAGCATCTTGCCGCCGCTTCCGGATCCAGTCTGCTGTTTAAATACCAGACCCTGTTCGTCGTCTGAATTCCAAAGATCTTCTCCTGCTTCTCTGTCTCTGCCGTTATGATATTGTTATCTATCGTTATAGAATAAAGCTGTTTCAAAAGCGCTTTATTTCTCTGTTTCCATGCTTTTTCATTCTTATCGAGCAATGTCATCTGTTCGTTCCCCTTATTTCTCCGGACTCTGATTCTCTTCTGCTTCCAGGCAAAGGATCATTTCCTCTGCCGATCCCTTCAGGCAGTCCGCCATCCCCAGCATATCCTGAGCCTGATAGTTCTCGATTAAAGTTTTTAACACTTCCAGAAATTCGAGCGCACGCGCACTGTCTGCCCCTGCATAGATTGCCTGTATCATTTCCTGAAACTGCGGCAATAAATTGCGGACTGCTTCCAATCCATCCTGCCCCCTGTTCTGGTACAGGCACTCGGTTGCATGTTCTATGTCTGTTCTTAATTTTACAGTATCCATCGATTATGTTCCTCTATCTTACTCATTCGCTATCTGACCTTTAAGCTGAAAAAAGCCGGCAGTAAACTGCCGGCTTTTAAATTTACTACAATAATGATTACTGTAATAAGGATAATACACCCTGAGTAGACTGGTTAGCCTGAGCAAGCATAGACTGTCCTGCCTGAGCAAGGATGTTGTTCTTGCTGTACTCAACCATCTCTTCAGCCATATCTGTATCACGGATACGAGACTCTGCAGAAGATGTGTTCTCAGAAATGTTGTCCAGGTTGGCGATTGTGTGCTCAAGTCTGTTCTGTAATGCACCCAGCTTAGAACGCATAGCAGATACGTAGCTGATAGCATCCTGAGCTGCAGACATTGATTTACCAGCTGCGGAGAAAGAAGATACTACTAATCCGCTTACGCCAAGACCTGTAGCAGACATATCAGAGATATCGATTGTGATAGCCTGTCCGCAAAGGGAACCTACCTGAAGCTTCTTACCTGTGAAGTTACCATCGATCAGGTTCATTGTGTTGAACTGAGTTGTAGAAGCGATTCTGGTGATCTCAGATGCTAACTGGTTGATCTCCTGCTGAACTGCAGTTCTGTCTGCGGTTGTATTGGTATCGTTTGCTGCCTGAGTTGCTAACTCATTCATACGCTGTAAGATGGAGTGTGTCTCACTTAATGCACCCTCAGCTACCTGGATAAGGGATACACCATCCTGTGCGTTGTCAGAAGCTTTGTTTAAGCCTCTAACCTGGCTTCTCATCTTCTCGGAAATTGTAAGACCTGCTGCGTCATCTGCTGCACGGTTGATCTTGTAACCAGAAGATAACTTCTCAGAAGACTTAGCCTGTGCGCCTGTTGTGATACCTAACTGTCTGTTAGCGTTCATTGCTGTAAGATTGTGCTGTACTACCATAATTGTTTCCTCCTTGAATATGATGCAGCATCCATGCTGCATGTGCTTTGTAATGTGGTTTCTGCCTCTCCCGGCCGTACGCTCCGCTTAAGCTTCCACCTCAAGTAACAATTGTTATCTTGTTTACTTGTAATATATATCGGACGAAAGTCACGATACTTTATAGAAAAAAGAAAAATCTTTTTACTATCTGCAATTATTTTTTGTTGTCCGTAAACTGCGGCTCCATATAGCCGGACTTCATCATACTCTTGTAATACTGATTGACGACCTTCTGGCTCTTGCGCACCTCCTTGACCTGTTTGCGCACAGAAGCAAACTTCTGCGTCATCAGATCTTTGTTGCGCGCCTCCTGCGCCTGAATCGTTGCACTCTTATCGGTCAGCCTGCGGATGTATTCCTGCATTTCCGCAATCTCTTCGCGGTATTCCTGCTGATTGATCTGCAGATCTGCTTTTATCTTATCGTAGACCTCCTGGAATCCGGCGTCAAGAAGCTCCAGCTGTTCGATCTGCTTTGCTTTTTCCTCCACGCAGGCATCAAAGTCATCCGGATCAAGTCCCGGATTCTCCAGTTCTTCCTTTTGTCGTATATTCAGTTCAATAACCGCATCCAGAACTGCACTTTTTTTCTTCAGGCTCTGGATCATGATCGAAAGATACGGGTTCTTCTCCATTCGCTGCTCCTGTCAATCTGTTGTAGCCGGCACACAGTTCCATTTATCTAGATGCATGCGCCGTTCTCATAACCTCTTTCCATGTATCACGCATGGTGCGGAGATGCTTTAACACCTCTTCCATGATCTCTTTATCTTTTTTGATATTTGCCTCGCGAAGGCGCATCAACAGATAGTTGTAGACCTCATCAAAATCCTTTGCCACTGGATATTTGTGATCGAGCGTACTCTGGAATTCCTCGATAATACGCTGCACCTTCATAATATTATTGTGTGCTTTCTGAATATCATTCGCATCAATCCCCTCGATTGCAAGATTGGCAAATTTGATTGCCCCGTCGTAGAGCATCAAGGTAAGTTCTGCCGGGGAAGCGGTCATAATCTTGTTATTGGCATATGCTGCATATCCCTGATTTGCTAACATAATGGTTGTCCTCCATACATATATTCGTCTCTGCCGGTGCTTTTATACACTCAGCAGAGACGCTTTCACGACATTATGCCGTTTAATTTCCAAACAGACTCGACAGTGAGGATGTCTGGCTGTTCAGCTTGGATAATGCTGTTTCCATCGCAGAAAACTTATTGTAATAATAATCCTCTTTGTCCTGCAGTTTTTCTTCCCATTTTTTGATAAGATCCGTATAATCGCTGTATTCCGATGCCATCTCCTTGTCATTGTATACCTTGTAACTGCTGCTCAAGGTAGATGACTTCATCTTCTCGCCGACTGCATCATAGAGACCGCTTGTCAGCTGCTGCATAAAGGAAATTACCGAATCCGGATCAGAAGTGATCATCGCCATCAGCTTGTCGGCATTTCCGGACGTAGCGGTGTCATCCTCGTCCCCGTCAATATGGTATGCATATTCCTGATTCTCCGGCGCATTAAAGTAGCCGAGAGTCTTAATGCCAAAGCTGGACAGATAATAGGTCTTTCCGTTTACCTCATAACCCTTGCTCATTGAGGATGTCATGGCATTCATGACTTTTTCCAGACTCTCATCACGGCGAAGCAGGGAGTCCTTGATCTTCTGCTCCCATTTCTCCACCTCGGAATCCGAGAGTGCATCTTTCTCCTCATCAGTCAACGGCTCATAACCCTTTGCGGAATCCGCATTGTAGAGTGATGTAATCTCATTGATCAGTGCATTGTACTGTGTCAGGAAATCCTTTACCTTGTCGTAAATTCCCTGTGTATCTGTCGATGTGGTAATGGAAATCGCATTCGTATCTCCCGCACCGGTTGCCTGCAATGCAGTGATCGACAGACCGTTGATGGTATATGTATTGAGCGAACTGGTATATTTGATTCCATTCAGCAGAATCTCGGAATCTGTACCGTCAATCTTCTTTGCATCCGAATTGTACGTTATGTTCGTGCCGTTCTGAATCTCATGAGCACTCTGCACCTGGCTCACAAAATCTGCAAACGCGGTTGCATACTCTGTGGATGTCTCATCCATCGCCGCGAGCTTCGACAGTACCGCATTCTTGTCAATGACATTCTGGTCTGCCTCCATGGCTGTCTTGTTGGCAGTAATCTGTGATGCGTAGGTATTGGTAAGCGTCGTCACTCCTGCGGATCCGTTCGTCGCATAAGCATTCTTTACCGCTGCTGTAATGCTCGCTCTGGAGGCACTGTCAGCATTGCCTAACGTATCCTCCGCATTTTCAAACGCATTGACTTTCTCGACATTTGAGGTCATCTTGTTGACAAAATCATCTGTCAGGATGTCCTTGTTTGCTTCTTTTAAATCTGTAAGCGTATCTGCTGCACGGCCGATATCTGTTGCTGCGGCTTTCTGATGATACACCATCTTCTGGATTTCACTCTGTGTGCAGGCAGAAAGTGCAACTGTCTTGCCGTCTGCTACTTCATTGCCGTCACTGTCGATCTGTACCAGATTGCCACTGCTGATTTTGTATGTATTCCCGTCAGAACCTGCCAGAGTATTGTTGTCATTCTGTGTGTAGGTCACGCCATTGCTGTCTGTATACTTGTAATAACCGGTTCCTGCCGCATCCGCCGTTACCTCGTAATAATTGGTATTCTCCTTGATCGTGGCAGTGTTTACCGTACCGTCATCCGCCGTATATGAATACGTGGCATTGCCGTCTGTGTCCTTCCCGCCGGTTGCTTTCCATACATGGCCATTACCATCTGTGTATGTGCCGTCGTCATTCTTGGTGTAAACGTTATTGCTGCCATCCTCATAGGTAACCATCCTGCGGATATAAGTTGTATCACCGTTCTCATCCTTATAGCTGTAAATGGCATTACCGAGACTGTCCGTATCGGACTTCGTGTAGACATTTCCGTTTGCATCCATCAGGGAATCCACACGCTGGGATGCCGTCATTCCAAGCAGTGTCTGCAGCTTCTTCTGATCTGCATCGGAAAGTCCGCTGCTCTTTAAGGCATCCATCATTGCCGAATAAGCGCTGGCATAACCATAGGCTGCAGTCAGGTTGGCATTCTGTGCCGACTTTGTCTTGTAATCCTCCTGCGCCGCCTTGTAAGCTGCGATCGCATCCGTGATATTCTGATTGAGCTGGCTGCCATCTGCATCATAATACTGTGTATAAGATGTATAGGTGGCATCGGTTGCCTTGGACTGTACATTCAGCCCCAGCTTTGTCAATGCACTGATACCATCTGCATCGCCGCCTGTAAGTGTAAAATCATTATCCTTTCCGGTGTTCTTGGAGCTGATAAAGAAACGATGGTTCGTCTCATCGTAATTCGCACTGACGCCTGCGTCCTTCAATGATGCAAGGAAACCCGCAACCGTCGTCCCCTGCGTTACCGTAATGGAAGTCGTCGTTCCGTCTCCCATCGTCAGATTGATCTTACCGTCCCCACCGGTATAGCCAAGCTCTGCCAGCGTCGTGCCTGTGGACACGCTGCTATCCAGCTGACCGCCGGTCAGATATCCCGCCTGCGCCACGCTGATAACATTCAAGGTCTGTGTACCACTCGGCGCAGTATTGCTTGCTGTCACTGTAGCTTTGGTGGTATCGGACACCGTGGTGGATTTCAGATTGTATGCGCTGGATAATCTGAGATTACCCACGCTCGAATACAGGCTGTAAATCTTGGTATTGAGCGTCTTCCACGCATCCTGCTTCCAGGAAAGCTTAGTCTGTGCTTTCTTGTACTTGTTGGTCTTATAGTTATAAGAAGATACCAGAGCCGAGATGATCGCCTCTGTGTCCAGTCCTGAATTTAATCCGGTAATACGAATTGGCATATGCTCACCGTTCCTTTCTATAACTTCTCATCCACAAGGATTCCCGCGATCTCCCATACCTTGGCGATCATGTCCAGTGTCTCCTCCGGCGGATACTCCTTGATGACTTCCTTTGTGGTCTTGTCGATGATCTTGATTGTAACACGGTTCGTCTTGTCGTGAATTCCAAAGATTGCCTCCGAGTTCTTCATCTGTTTGTTCAGATCATTGACCGCTTTTTTTAACTGAGTGCCCTGCTTTGCATCTTTTTCCTCGGACGGATTCTTATCCTCCTGATCCTTTTCTGTAAAAAAGTTCTGCACTGCGGGCTTTTTATCTGCTGTCTGCGACAGCCCTGCCTGTGTGGATGCTTCCGGCTGTACCGCAGTATCCGGCGTTTTTGTGGATGCCGCTGCTGCACTTCCCTGATACGACGCTGCTGCTCCGCTCTTCATGCTCTCTATTTCCATCTCTTACCACCTCCGTGTGATACATGGCTCCTCTATGTTCCCGGTTTTCTATGTCTTATATCGGAGAAACTATGGCTTTTATTAACCACATCAGAAAAGATTCTTCAGCGCCTCCATTGCATCCGTTGCATTCAATGCCGCCTTGTTCTCATTCTGAATCTGGAGGTAAACCTCCTTGCGGTATACCGGCACTTCCTTCGGTGCACTGATTCCGATCTTGACCTGATCTCCGCGGATCTCTAACACCGTGATCTCAATATTATTGTTGATGACCAGCGACTCCCCTTTTTTGCGTGTCAATGCCAGCATGCCTTATTCCTCCGCTTTCTTCTTTCCTTTTACTACGTCATAGATCTTATATTTGACAGGATAGTCATCTTCCACAATGATCTGTGCTCCCCTACGGGTGTCTGTGTTAATGACAATCGGCGCCTTGAGGTTCACCGAGGTATCCTTCGGATCCGGCGCTGCCGTAAGTGTAACAAGTACATAGGTATTGTCCTCTGTCATCTCGCCGAGCGGGCGGAGCATCTCATCGCTCACCATCGGGTTGTAATCCGGGCACACATGGTTTGGCTGCATGACCGGAAATGCTGTATGCGGATCGTCCATGGACTGGAACCACATCACGGAAATCTTGTCTTTTTCCTTTTCCTCATCAAATATCAATGCAAAATTCCGGTACTCCGGAAGTCCGATCATTCCATCCTCCAATGTAATAATCTTATCATCCGCAATATCGATTTCCCCAAAAAGTCTTGTGTTTGCTTTCATCGGTTCTCCTCCAGCTTCCCCGTTTAGTGTCTGTTAAATGTAATTCAGTAATGTTGTCTGATTGATCTTTGCCGCAGCCTGCAAAGATGCCTGATATGCCGTGTACGCCGACGCATAGTCAATAATGATCTCAGACAGGTCACGGTCTTCGTTGGTGGACTTTAATTCCTCCATCGTCGTCTGCTGATTTGCCATACGGTTCTTGGTCAGATCCAGGCTCTGTCCCTTGCTTCCAAGGTCAGTATTTGCCAGATTAACTTTCTGCAGATAATCGTCAAAATTTCCAATATAGCTGTTGTAAAGCTTCTGCAGATTATCGTCCGCGTAATCGCGTTCTTTCTTCGCCGCTGCGATCCAGTCCTCAAGTGCCGCCTGGCAGTCATCGGAAGAATACTCCTGCATTTTCTGCATTTTCTCCAGTTCCTCGACTTTATTGTTTGCGTCCTGCGCGAACTTTACCGCCTCGATCATGGCGTCAACATCTCTTCCGATTGATGCGTCGAATACGGCAGATGCCTGTGTATTCACCGTCAGGGTCTGGTTTGCCGCTACGACGTAATTGATATCCTGATAGATTTCCTTGCCGTTTTCAAACTTTATATATTCCACCGGTTTTGCCGCATCCGTGATGTTGGTGCAGTTATAGTAATACTCCGGACGTACCTCGCCTTTGTTAAATCCGGTCTTGGTGTAGTTGACATCCAGGCTTGCCCTGCCGCTCTTGATCGTCGATGACGCATCAGAGCTTAAGATCAGCTCACCGCTCTCCTTAATAAATACCGCTTCACCGTCTGTGATATTGTAGGTGTTGTCCGCAGTCTGGGATGCTTTTGCCCAGTCCTCAAACGTATCGTATACGGTTACCTTCAGTTCGCCGTCCGTCTGTGTCACACCGGCTGCATCTGTGTAGGAATAGCTGAGCGTTCCGGTCGCACCGTTTGCCGACAGCGCATTGCCGTCCTTGTCCGTGATACTATCGATCTCGCCGTAGCTTAAACGGATACGGTCGAATGTCGCCTGCTTCGGATTCGAGATGGTGTTGCCTGTCACCTCCGCCGCTGTGGTCGGGAGTGTCACCTCATCGCTGTAGTAGCGGTGCTCTTCCAGATTCTTATAGGAAAGTCCCTGTGTGATATTGTAAGATGTCGTATTGTCGTCTGTCATAAAGGTCAGCTTCTGATTCGTGCGGTAACCGGTAAAGACGGTACGTCCCGCATAATCTGCATTTCCCTCCGCGTAGACCTGATCCCGCAGCTTCTCTAACTGGGTTAAGATCGTCTTGCGGTCGTCTGCGGTAATCTGATCGGACGCTCCGTAAGTACACTGTGTACGGATGTCCGTCAGAATCGTCTTCATATTGGCAAGCGCCGTCTCTGTCACCTTCATCCAGGATTCTGCATCCGGAATATTGTTCTCGTAATACTGGTCAATCTCGCTGAGTGTTGTGCGGAGTCTGAGTGAACGCACCGCAATGACCGGATTCTCGGAAGGTCTCTGAATCTTTTTCTGGGATGTCATCTGATTGTTCAGATTGTTGACATTCACTTTATTTCCATTGATATTGCTCGTCGTATTGTGAAGTATAATGTTGTTCGTAATACGCATTTATGATTCCTCCTCATGTCCTTGTCTATACACCGGTCTCAAGGATCAGTCTGTCATAGATCTCTGCCATAACAGAGATCATCTTTGAAGAAAGATTGTAGGCATTCTGGAATTTAATGAGATCCATTGCCTCCTCATCCTCATCCACACCTGAAATGGACATACGCTGCGTGTCAATCGCGCTCGCCACATTCTGGTAATTCTTGCTGAAAATTTCTGACTGCTGGGTGTCCACGGAAATATCTGCAATCATGCACTTTAAGAATCCGTCTGCCGTACCTCCGCGGTAAAGCACCTTGCCGCTCTTTAAGGTTGCCAGTTCCTCCACGAGATCGTACGCGTCGACGCCGCCCTTTCCGTTGATGTCCACAGTTGTCGCCAGCTTGGTCGGATCCTTGACAATCATGCTGTTCACGCAGATATTTGCTGCTGTCAGCTTGTAATACGTGTCTGAGCCAGATCCGTTTACTGTATTTCCGTTCGCATCCTTGCCGTCGAAGGAGAACTCTTCGCCGGTCACGGTGTCTGTACCGGTGAAAAATGCATATCCGCTGGTGGAATTGCCGTCCAGATCGACACCTTTTTTCAAAATATTGTTGAATTCCGTCGCAAAGCTGCGCAGGAACTGGTTCATCTGACTCATATAATACGGAATACCCATCGCGTCAATCGACGTTCCGACCGATGCCATGCGTCCGTCTACACGTGCCTGCTCTTCCGCCGTGAGCGCTCTCTTCATATTAAAGGTATAGGAAGTGATGTTGCCGTCCGCATCCTGTTCAAAGGTAAATCCCTCATATGCGTACTCTCTTCCGTTGATCGTCAATATGCCTTCCTCCGGCATGCTGACTCCCACAATACTCGTGATGGAAGGATTGGTAATCTGAACCTCGGTGCTGTTCAACACCTTTGCCAGTCCTGAGAAATTCTCGCCGTTATTTCCGTCGCGGATGTCAAACAGCGCTTTTAGCGTGCCGGACATCGAGCTTCCGCCCGCATTAAAGGTATTGCCTGTCTTCGACCATTTAATATCATAAAGTCCGGCTGCATCCGTCTGATTGACCTTATAATCTCTCGCCTTGCACTCGAGTGTCTCGTAATTGTAGGTATCTACAAGCACCTGACCGCCGATTTTTACAGTGTAGTAATTGGCACCTGTCGGCTCGTCCGGATGGTTTGTATCCGTGATCGGCACCTCGGAAACCTCAGTCGGCACAATCTCGGACAGCTCATCAATCAACAGCGCGCGCTGGTCGCGCAGCTCGTTAGCGTAGCCGCCCTGAATCTCAATGACGTTGATCTGCTTGTTCAATACCGCTATCTTCTCCGCGATCGCGTTGATATTCTGAACCGTGGATTTGATCTCATCGTTCGTCCCTTTCTGGATATCAGTCAGTCCCTCCGACACGCTGTTGAAGTAGGTTGCCAGATTCTGTGCGCTTCCGATAAACTGCTGACGGGTGTTGACATCCGATGCATTATTCTTCAATGTATCCAGTGAATTGAACATCGTGTTCAGGATCGTCGTAAAGCCTTTGGAGGAGCTGTCATCGATAAAATAGTTCTCGATCTGCTGTAAGTAGCTCAATTTTGTCTCATACAGTCCGACCGATGACTGATTGTACCAGTATTTTGTATCGTAATACTGATTTCGGATCTGCTTGACGGACACGGTTGTAACACCGGTTCCCACAGCTCCGTACTGCTGGTGCACCAAAAGCGCATCCGATGCCACACGGTTCGACTGTTGTCTGGAGTAGCCGGTCGTCTGCACGTTTGCAATATTGTTAGCCGTTGTATTCAGTGCGACCTGATAGGCACTTAAACCTGATGATGCAATATTTAAACCAAAAAATGTAGATGGCATGTAACACCCTCTCTTTCTTTACGCGCTCAATTATCCAAGCTGGGTCAGCAGATGTTCGATCATCTCATTGACCACATTGATGAAACGGCTGGCTGCATTGTAAGCATTCTGATACTTGATCATGTAGGTCAGCTCCTCATCGGAAGATACGCCGATGACTTGCTGTCTCTGATTGTCCACAGAAGCCACCGTTCCCGTGAGGCTGGTCGCCGTGGAATTGTAGACATTTCCGTAGGTTGCCATCTCACCGATCATATCTTTGTAGTAATCCTTAAAGCTGCACGCCTTAGTGTCGTTCGGGTTCAGCGTAAGCCGCTCCTCATCCCACACACCGGCCAGCTTCGCTGCCAGCGCGTAGTCGACATCACCGTTCTGGCACAGATGCGGCAGCAACGTCTCGTCGATCACAAGCGCCTCGTTGACGCTCAAGCTCTGCAGTGTGTACTGCTTCGTGGTATCGTTCGGATCCTCTTCATTGTAAATGTAGATCTCCTTGGTCTCCGTCACCGGGTTGCCGTTGGCGTCCACTTTCGGGTTGCCGTTCTCATCTACCGGCTGATAGGTGTAAGTCGCCTTTGTGTACCGCTCTGTTCCAATTCTGGAAAACAGTTCCTGCGGCGGAAGCTGCTTGTCGGAACCGGTCGCGCAGTTGTCTGCATCCAGAATTTTGGTGTTCGCATTTAACGTTACGGTCGAGCCGTCCGCCAGCGTCACATCCAACGTTGTAGCAGCACCGTTCGTAAGATTCTTGATCGTGTCTTCCGCAGTCACATTCGGACAAAGCACATCGTTTAACGCGGTCACAATGCCGTGGATCATCTGATCCAGCTGTGCCTCTGCCCGCAGCATGACGGACATTCCGGTCGAATCGTTGTAAGTATCCTGATCCAGTCCCTCAATGTCTGTATAGTTCGCGATATGGTCGCCGCGCGCCAGTACCAGCGCTTTCAGCTCACCCATATCGTTCTTGTTCTCTGTGGAGATATCCCGGCTGCCAAAATCAAATACGTTGACGTATTTTCCCTTATTCACATCCGAGAGGTAACCCCAGTACGGCGTGATAAAACCGGTCAGCTTGTCTGTTTTCTTCTCGATATGGTAGCAGCGGCTCTCATCGATAAACTCTGTGCCCTCAATGCTGACTTTCACGATGCCATCGGCTGTCTCGTTGTAGGAAATATCCACGAGGGAGGACAGCTCATCCAGCGCCTGGTCTCTCGCATCGCGCAGGGTCATGGCTGTCTCGATGCCGCCCGCCTCTACTTTCATGATCTGAAGGTTGAGATCCTGAATGGTATCGCCGAGCTTGTTGACCTGATCGATATTGTCGCTGATCTGCGTATTGATGTTGTACTGGTAACTCTGTAATCCCGAATAAACCGCATTCGCGCGGCTCACGAACAGCTGTGCCTTCTGGACAACCAGATTCTGGCTCACGCTGTCATCCGGTGTCTTGTACAATTCCTGAAAAGAGGTCCAGAAATCTTCCAGTGCATCCTGGAAAGCCTGTCCCTCCATCTCCTGAAAATACGTCTCGACCTCGTTGGTCGCCTCATAAGTTGCCGCATAGAATGCCTGCCGTCCCGACTCCGTGCGGTAAGAGCGATCCAAAAATACGTCTCTGGAATGAATCACATCCCCGATGTAAACGCCGAGTCCGGACTGCTGCTTGCTGACTGCCGTCGTCTCATTAAAGGTTACATAGTTGCGGTCGGTAAACAGCACCTGCTGACGTACATATCCCGTGGTATCTACGTTTGCAAGGTTGTTTGCCGTTGTATTTAATGCGTTCTGGCTGCTCTGCAAGCCGGACACGCCGATAAACAATGTTCCAAAACCATTTGCCATGGTATCTTCCTCCGTGCTGCTCTATCTACTGCTTCGCGTCAAATCCACTGCCGCCAAGCAGGTCTCCTGTATTATAGGCGTTTTTATCGTAATTAGCGGTCTCCGGCGCCTGCCGCATGCTCTTTAGCAGCGTAAGGTCAAATTCCACCATCTCCATCGCCTGCTTTAAAAGGGCCTCGTTCTGATGGTTCAATGTCTGCATCTTCGTACCCACTTCTAAAAGTCTGTCCCGGCGCTCCGCAAGCATCTGCTGCTCTCTGGGCTGGTTCTCCAGATAACCGATCATACGGTTGATCGTCATCTGCTCCGGCTTTTTCCCGAGAACCGTCGCCATGTCATTGAGCACCTGCGTGCGCTTGTTCGACAGGTTTAACAGGGTGCTCGCCGCCTCCTGCTCCTTCTCCGTCACCTCGCCAAGCTTCGCAATGTCCGCTTTGATAATCGCCTGGCTCTTCACATCCGCGAGATCAATCAGCGTCAGATATTCCGTTTCTTCTTTTTCCAGAACTCCCAGAAGTTCTTCCATTAAACTAGCCACAATCTGCCCTCATTTCTCTTATCCTACAGCATAAAGGAACGATATTTCTCCAGAAGCTTCTCTGCAAAAGCCTCGTTGCTCACATCGTAAGTGCCGGATTTCACCTTTGCGGAGAGCGCCGCCACCTTGTCTTCTCTGATGTCAGAAGCCTCGGCTACTGCCTGCTTTGCGATCTGATAATCATATCCTATGGAAGAGATCTCAACCTGATCCCGGCTCTTCTCAGTCTGGGGTGCAAACGTGCATGTAGGGCAGCTGATTTTTGCTGCTGCGGATGCCCCGGCTGCTCTGTTTGTCTTATAAATCTGTGCCACGCTGTTATACGCTTCTACTCGCATAATGGCATCTCCTTTCTATTCTGTAACGCAAAAATAACTTTTCTAGTCAATATATCGGATGATTTGGTTTTTTCCTTAGGGATAATTTTTATGAGATAAAAAGATTTCGTCTTATTTTCATCATTGACGGCACCAAAACAAGGGCATTGATCTGCCCTCAGAGTCATTCTTAAGGCGCAGATGCAATCCCCTGCAAAATAATGTATATGAATCCATTCATTTGAATACAAGCACCTGCTTACCCGCAGATACCATTACTGTGCAAAAACAATTTCACTGTGCATCAGCCAATTCGCTGTATAAAAACCGTTTCACTGTGTATCAGCCAATTCACTATGCAATAGCAATCACTGCAATACGAGTGTCACGGTCAGTGTTCCGCCATTCGCTGATGCCTGAATCAGCAACGGCTGTGAAAATGTATTCGTAAATTTCAGATCCAGATAGCTGCCCGCAATCGTCGCGTCAAGTCCAGCCGGAAGATAATCTACCGGAAGGGAATGTGCATGGCGCTCCGTTGCCGGAAGTCCCGCATATACCATCGCCGCATACAGTGTGGACGATACCTGGCACACACCGCCGCCGGTGCCGGTGCCTTTTTTGCCGCTCACATAGATCGGAGCCGTCACATATCCGTTCGCAGATGTGCGCGGTAAGATGGTATTGCTGAAAGAAAAGCTGCCGCCCGGCTGTACCACCGTGCCGTTAATGCGCTGTGCCGCAAGCGCCACGTTTGTTGCGCGCGGAATATTGTCAACATAAGAAGTCGTACAGGTACCGATCACCGTGCCGGATGCCTGCTGCGTGCTCTGTGCCGGTGCACTGCTCTGCGCTGTTCCATTGTTCTGTGTCCCAGTCTGGCTGTCCGTCTGCTGTACTGCCGCCACCGGCTGTCCGTCTGCGCTGCCGTTTCTGCCCTCGGCTTTTCCATATGCCACATAATGTCTGCAGTAAGCCGCCATGTCGCTGCCGAACGCCGCCTGCAGATCCTCATAACGCTGTCTGTATGCCTGTGGATTAAATTCCGCGCTGGCGTTGCGGCCTTCCTTCACGCCAAAGCTGATGAAATGGTTCAGAAGCGCATCTGCATTATTTCCATAGGCTGCCGCCACATCCGGATACGCCGCGCTGTAATAGGATGCGTCAAACACCGCACGGTACGCCGCGCGATCCGCCTGCCCTGCCTGTGCCTGTACCGGATGCATCACCATAAGCATCACGCCAGACAGCACACACAACATTCCTAATAACCATTCCTTTTTCACAGCTCTCATAACTCTTCCTCCGAACGTAACCACAGTTTCCTCACAGACCGCATTCCTTCTGTCTCTCTCCTGTGTGCATTCTTTCCGTTTCCCGCGGCTCTGTCTTTTTTTGCATTGTAACAGAGGGTTTGTCAAAAAACAAGCAAAGTTTTCAGAAAATGTCAGAAAAATTGTATCTGTATCTATTTTCCGCTTTCATCTTCATTAAGTGGTTCTTTTTCTTCTGCAATCTGTGCAAATCCAAGCACGACCTTAAAGAGATCGCCGTCCACATAGAGCATAAAGCTGCCGCCCATCAGTTCCATCAGGCTCTTTGCAATGGAGATACCGAGTCCGCTTCCCTCGGTATTGCGCGATTCATCCCCGCGGACAAAACGCTCCATGAGTTCCTCACTGGATATGTTGAGCGGATACCGCGATGTATTCCGGAAAATGAGCTCCACCTGTCCGCCGTTCTCCCGCAGATCCACGTATACCCGCGTGCCCGGCTGCGCATATTTGCAGATATTGTTCATCAGGTTGTCAATCACGCGCCAGAAATGCCTGCCGTCTGCCATCACATACACCGGCGTCTCCGGCTTCTGGATCAGCAGTGTCAGATCTGCGGCGTTCAGTTTGTCCTCGAATTCCCCGACGATCTGCACCACAGAAAC
>OGMF01002342.1_pt1 | contig 16455 bp, 10 predicted proteins | sample 1572921 | NCBI WGS metagenome assembly OGMF01 (sample SAMEA2581919, study PRJEB24529) | metagenome | biome: Human gut stool | place: China | collected 2011
TTTATTCATCGTATTTCGTCTCCTTCATATCTAAAATGACTGGAAATGATATGCGTTATTATACCAGACTCCCCGCCTGCTGACAATACTGCCAGCAAAAACAGAATCAGAGAGGTGATTAAACTCCCGTAAAAGGAAACCTCTGCGCCTATCGGGAATCCAGATAGTTTTCTTAGCGGCATAACATGACCAGGACAATCGTTTCCTTAACTGAATCAGTCGCCGTTACTCCATGTCGCTTGCGCGCTGATCCGTCGATGCTTGAAATGTCCGAACAAACGGCTTTGTTGTAAAAAAATAAAATCTGTGCTAAAATCTATCTGATCTCCGGGAGGTGATGAGCGATGTATACAGTGGCGGTCTGCGAAGATCAAAAGGATACGAGGGAGGAAGCGGCGGCACTGTGCGGCGAAGTCCTCACCGACCTGGAAATCGAACATCATATCGCTGCATTTTCCTCGGCAGAGGATCTGGAAACACAGCTGCTGTCCGGTGAACGGTTTGACCTGCTCTGCCTGGACATTCTTATGGATGGCGAGAGCGGCATGGAACTTGCAAAAAAACTGCGCATGACGGATGACCGTACCAGTATCCTTTTCCTCACAGGTAGTTCGGAGTATCTGAAGGACGGCTATGAGGTCCGCCCGATTCAATACCTGCTCAAGCCGGTAAAGAGGGAAGAGTTGGCACGGGCCATTGAAACCGACCTGCGGCTCCATCACCAGCCCAAGACCGTATCCCTCCATGTCGGCGGTAGGACATTTATTCTGCCGATTGCAGATATCCTTTATGCAGAAAGCCGGGAGCACGGCACCGTTCTCCACACGATCCACGGCGAGCAGTTTCTCCCCTGTTCTCTGAGCCAAACGGAGGAATCGCTTCCCGCAGAAAACTTTTGCCGCTGCCACAACAGTTTTTTGGTAAACTTCTCCCACATCCGGGAGGTCAGCGGCAGGACGGTATATCTGCTGGAGGACGGCGAGGTGAGCATCGGGCGGCGCTATATGGTGCAGTTCCAAAATCGATTCGTCCGCTATCTCAACCGCATTTAATTTATATACAAAAAAACGCCCCGTTGTTCAGTCCGTAGTGGCTCAACAGCGGGGCATATTTTCGGTTTGGAGGAAAGGCTTCCACAATAGGGTCATGCTTTCAGCCGCAGTGCCGTCATCACGGTGAAGCGGTTTTTGTCATAGCTTACATCCAGCACACTACCGTACTTTTCCGCGATGGAGCGCATTTTCATCAGACCGAAGCCGTGTTCGGTGGGATCATCCTTCGTGGTCAGAAGATTTCCAGCGCTATCCGTGTGTACCGTGCCATCATAGGTGTTCTCGCAGCGGATGGCGAGGTACTGTTGGCGGATCTGCAGGGAGCAGATGATCTCGCCGTGCGGCACCTTGGCCGCCGCCTCCAAAGCATTGTCCAGCAGGTTGAAGAGGAAGCCGCAAAGGTCACCCTCATCAATGGAAAGGGACTCCGGCAGCAGGGCGCTGACACGGAACGCGATGCCCAGCTCCTGCGTCTGCGCGGCAACGCGCTGCAAGATGGTATTGACCGTCGGGTTCGCCGTGTAGACCTTGGTGGAAAGCTGCTCCAGCTGTCCGTCCAGATGGCTTAGATAGTCATGGATGGCGTCCAGATCCTGCTTTTGTGTCAAAGTCCACAAGGCAGCTACGTGATTTTTCCACTCGTGGCGGAAGGCCGATACATTCCGTAGGGATTCCTGCGCCTGCCTGTATTGCTCCTGCGCCTGCTGGCTGCGGCTTTGCAGGGCTATCATCTGCCGCTGGCGAGAGAAGGCGGTGCGGATGAACTCCGCCACAACCTGCACTACACAGAGCAGACCGGTCACAGCGCACAGTAGGGTATACAGCGCTTTCGGATTGCCGTAGAGCAGGGAGGTGATGGGATTGCTCAGTGGATAGAGATATTCCACACCCACAAACCGGCTGACGCACCATGCGGCAAACAGCACGCCTGCAACACCACAGAGGCAGAGGCTTGTCCGGTGGAGCATCCGTTCATGAGAGAGCAGCATCAAAAGAACCGCCAGCAGGAACAGGCCAAAGCCAAGCCAGTCCATCAGCCTGCCGTAAAACAGTGTGACCGACGTAAAGCACCGCAGGGCCGAGCACAAAATGTGCGCCGCCGCTCCGATCAACAATATCCGGCGCTTCCAACCATGCAGGGAAATAGCCAGAAAGCAGAACAGCAGGTCAATATAAATGAGACAGAGCCAGGCGGTCAGGCTGCCCGTTGTATCCAATCCGGCAGAAAGTGCGAAGAATGAGCCGCATGTCACAGGCACCGCCGCCAGTAGAAAATAGCCGCTCAGCGGCAGCAGTTTCCACAGATACGGCCCCGTCTGGGCGCTGAAAAGGAAAACCAGCAGCAGGAAAAGCGCCAGTATGACCTGTGCTGTGATGGCCGCCATGGGCCAGACAATGCTGGAAACAGCGGTCACAGAGTCGGAAAAGCGACTGACCAGAGATGGGAAAGCAGGGTAAAGTAAACCGTTGAGGGCTGTGCCGTAGGTGACGATCCGCAGCGTCTTCCCGGCGCAGTCTATAGGAAGCGGGATGCGCAGATCGTCATAGGAAATGCTGCTGAAATCCACATCTTCCAAAAAGGCATCCGCACGGTTTTCTTCGTTCGGAAAGTCAGTGTAGAGCAGTTCACCATCCAGAAACACCTGTATCCCCGCACCAAAGCCAAAAAATTGCAGCAGATCCCGTTGACCAGGTTCCTCCATGACCCGCTCCGCCGCCACCGGGCTGTCTCCGTCCACCGGAATACCATCCAGATAGCCGCCTAAGCCAAATACAGGTTCCACCGGACCGCTTTCTGTCTCAAAGGTCCAACCGTTCCGGTTCGTCTGTGTGCAGTTTAAAAGAAGCGATGTCTGCATCCTGTCTGGCTGAGACAGGCGGAACAGGCAGAAGACCGCTGCAGCGGCAGCAAGGATCAACAGAGTGGCTGCGGGCCAGATTTTTCTGTGCTGAGGCTCCATGATACCGCCTCCTTTCCTGTTTGCCATTGTAACAAAGCGTGTTCATCTGCACAAGCGGCAAAGGGTTCTTTTTCCTAAACGACACGAATTTGCCCCTAAACAACACAACACAGCACGGTATGGGAATGGTAAAATAAAAGTGCAACATCATGCTGTGGAGGGTCTTGCGTGCAAAACCCTCTCAGGCGTGCGCCTGAGAGGGAGGCGTACTTTCCGCACATCCAATTAAAAAATGAGGAGGGGTATTGGATGAGGAGAAAATGGAACCGGTTTGTGGCCGGACTGCTGAGTATCGTCCTGCTGGTAACGATGCTGCCCATGGAGGTACTTGCCGCAGGCAACGGCGGCAGGGCGGAGCAGCCCAGCCAGACAATGCCATTTCAGGATGTAAAGTCCTCGGACTGGTGTGCCAAGGCTGTGGAGTACGTCTATTCCCACGGCATATTCAACGGCACCTCAACTGCCACCTTTAGTCCCAGCGGCACCATGACCCGGGGGATGTTTGTCACGGTGCTTGGGCGTATGGCTGGTGTAAATCCAGATGATTACAGTGGAGAGACGCCGTTTTCTGATGTGCCGCAGACGATGTACTACGCCCCCTATGTGCAGTGGGCGGCAAAGTACGGCATCACAGTAGGCACAGGTGACGGAAAATTCTCTCCCGATGCGTTCATCAACCGGGCACAGATGGCAGCATTCTTCGTGCGGTATTTTGAAGCGTTCCAAGTGGACTATGCGACCGGCGCGAATGTCACCACTACGCCTGCGGATCTGGAGCGCACCCCCGCCTACGCACAGGATGCTGTGCTGAAGCTCTGGAAACAGGGACTTTTGAACGGTGACGGCACACGCTTTGCCCCCGAAGGCAATGCTACCCGCGCCCAGATGGCGATGCTGTGTATGCGTGCGGACGAGGCGGTGGAGATTTGGTATTCAGCACCCGGCATCGTGGGGCGTAAATCGGGTGAGACACCACGGAAGGAAGATCAGAGCAAGCCGAATAGCGGCAGCAATTCCTCCGGCAGCAGTTCCTCTGGTAGCAGTTCCTCTGGCGGCAGCTCTGGTGGAAACGGTTCTGGCAGCACAGCTCATACCATCACGCTGTATCTGCCCGATGGAACAACTTCCACCTTTACACAGTCGACCTCTGCGCTTTCCATTGCCAATCTTCCCACGCCTTCGGTAGCGAAGAAAGCCTTCGTCGGCTGGTACTATGATGAAAATTATAACAAGGCCGTTGCCGACGGTGATCCGCTCAGCGAAAATCTGTCCCTTTATGCAAAGATGGTGGACTACGATGCAATCGAGGGCGTGGAAACGCCGACCTATACCGGAGCGACGGACGTAGGGCCGGACTTTGAAATCATCATCAAAAGCAGTTCTTCCGGGGCCGATTTGACGGACAAAATCAAGCTGATCGGCACGGAGCAGCCCACCAGCGAAGTGGACGCGGACGGCAATACGATCCTCGTTGTCGGCAGCGTCAGGAACAATCACGATGGCACCTACACCGTTGCGCCGCCCACAGACGGATGGGCAGAGGGCGGCACTTATAAGGTGGTACTGGAGGATAACAGTCTGTACTTTAACGGCGAAGCGTCCTCCGTGCGGGAATACCACTTCACCGTGAAAGTGGGCGATCCGGTGCTGAATTGGCACCTCAGAGAAGAGGTCAAATCCATCCCGGCAACCGCCGTCGGCAATGCTACCCAGAACGGCAGACGGGTCAAGGCACTCAGTATGCCGGTCGCTGCCCTTGACAGCAGCGGCGCGGCTATGGATGCCGTCTCCGACAGCACAGGTACTTTTGTTTATAAGGGCGACTTGGCAGTCGGCGACACCGTGGCCATTTATGAGGGCACCGAGCCTGAAAAGCGTGTGGCAGTCGGAACCACCGATGCCAACACCGGCGATGTTTCCTATGTAAAAATCACGAAGGTCGACAAGACAACCAATACCTATTCTTATCAGTCAGCCGCGGTGGAGGATGTTTTGTTCGTTCCCGATGTGCTGCCGGTGAAGGCAAAGTGTAAAGAGGATCAAACAGCGAACACTTCCGACGGCTACACCATCCTTGTTCCCGTGGAGGAACTGACCTTTACCACTGCATCGGGAGTGGAAAATCTGGACGAAAACACCACCATTGATGTGGGAGATTTCCTTGCGTTCTATACGGGCGAAAGCTATACAACCGCAGAGTCCGCTGACTACGGCCGCATCACGGCTGTGGACTATACCACGGATGAACTCGGTTCTGACTATTATCAACTCACCTATACCGATGCCACTAAAGATGATGTGCTCTCCTCCATGGATGTGGACACCACCGACCCCATCAGCGGCGATACAATGCTGGATGGTGTTGACACCCAAAAATTGGAGGAACAGATTGCCCAGCAAGCCATAGAAAGCGGCTTTGCCCAGACTGTGGCGGACCGCATTTCCGTGGCGATAGACGAGATGGATCTGAGCGGCCTGACGGCAGGTGATGAGATCGACCTGCGTTCCATTGACATCGACCAGGAGGGCGCTCTCGGCATTTCTACCCTATCCTTGAATGATGCAAGAGGCTCCGGCGCTGTCTCACCGGCGAGAGCAAAAGCCAACGGTGGAGGCAAGACCAGTGTGAAGGTCAAAAGCGCTCGGATTACAAAGGAACTGCAAAACTTTACGGATGCGTCCGGAAACCCGCTGTCCGGCGTGCGCCTGGAATTGCAACTGGAGGTCACGAAAGAGGTCGAAAAAGACGGCGGCAGCATTGTCATCACCGTCACACCTACCTTTATTCAGGAGCTGAAACTGGATCTGAGCACCCACGGCAAGCTTGTTTGGAAACACAAGTTCATTTTCTACTGGATCAGCGATGTGTATCTGGAGGCTGGTCTGAATGTTTATACCTACACCGCCATCAACCTCGACGCCACCGTTGTTTCTCAGGGCGAAAAGGACACCGTGACGAAGGTGAAGGACTTGGTGAACAAACTGGGAAAGAAACTGGATGCTTTGGAGGGCAAGGACACCGGCGGCGAGCGAGAAGAAATTGATACTTCCAAGCTCAGCTTGCAGGAACTGTACAACAGTATGCTGGAGTTGGACAGCGACTGGGTGGAATTGTACCGCAAACAGATTTTCAGTATGAAAAAGACCGTCGCAAAGATCATCAAGTTTGAGCTTACGGTAGACTTTGTGGTCGAGTTGAACATCCGAATGGCCATGGGTATGAACTTCAACTATACCAATGCCAAGCGATATGTGTTCGGCGTTTACATCTTTAAGCACAGGACCACCACCCGCACCTACAATCTTGTGAACGAGCAGTACAATCTGCGCCTGTACGCGATGGGTGCGGTGGGTCTGCGAGCCGGTGTGGAAATATGGCCCAGCGTCAGCCTCATATCGCGGAAGGTGGCCACGGTGGGCATTGTGGCCAAATTGGGCGCATACTTAAAAGGCTACGGGTATGTGCTGTATGCGCTCCACTATGAGGCAGGGAAACCAAAAACCTCCAACGCCTCGGGCGCGCTGTATGTGGAAGTCGGCATGTTTATGGACATCAGCGCCAACCTCTCCGTGTTTAAGGGCAAGGTTTCGTGGACGCCGGAGATATACACCGATGAAACGCCTCTGTGGTCGGCGGGCAGCACCCACGCCATCACGGCATTTGAGATGGAAGATGCGGACGGCGAGGGAGACATACCGACGGTTTATCTGAAAAACGGCGGCCTTGATGTCGTTTTGCCCCAAACGGTGCAAGCGCTGACCGGATTTGACCTCACAACGGGCAACGACCGCACCGAGACGTATGATTGGAACAAGTTTGACATCAGCTTTGACGATCCCCGCTTTACTACCTATCACACCGGCCCCGACAGCGGCAATTATAGTCAGCAGTATGTGAAACTGAATCTCTCCGACTGGCAGAACTGCAACGAGCCGGAGATCGACTGCGTGATGACGCTCACCTACAAAGGCTCCGATCTGAGCTTTTCCACCACCCCGGTGCAGCTCAAGGTCAAGGTCCATTGGGACCGCCTGAAGGACGGCTATCCCATCCACGAGTTGAGCAGCACCGGCGGTTACATCGGTTGGGAGCAGCGGAAATTCCGCGAGCCGCTCAATCTGAAAACGCCCGACCGCACCGGCTATGAGTTTACGGGCTGGACGTATTATCTGCTGAAAAACGAGAGCAACATCTTCTCTTATACCGAGGCAGATCGGTATGACGGCACCACCATGCCGGAGAGCGCATTGGTAGCGGTGGCAATGTTTGAGCCCAAGACCAACATTCCGTACACCCTCAATTTCTATTTGCAAAACGAGGACGGAACCTATCCCGAAACGCCGACCGAGAGCAAGGTTTATTATGGCACCGCCTACAACTACTTTGTGCCGGATGAGGCCCTTGTGCCGGACAAAATCGGCTACCACCACCCCGGCTATGCGGGCATCCACATCCGTCCGGACGGAACGGGCGGGCAGAATTACTATTACAGCCGCGCACCCTACACGCTTATATTAAGAAACGATGGTCAGGTAAGCACTGTGCCCTATCGCTATGGCGATCAACTTGGCCGGCTGAACGATGCCCCCACCCGCCTTGGTTATATCTTTGACGGCTGGTACACGGACGAAACCTACCAAAACGAGTTTACCGAAACGACCATGCCCGCCAAGGATCTTACCCTCTATGCCAAGTGGGAGCCGGACGACATCAACTATTTCCTTGTGCTCCGCAAGGAGGGTGCAGACGGCAAGTGGTCGCAAACAACCGAGACCCAAACCGGAGAAACGGACGAAACAGTTCCCATCGATCCGGCGAAGTTCCTTACAGAGGCGGAGAACAGCATCTATACCATTCCTAAACCGATGAGCTACAAGGTCAACGCGGAGGACGGCGGAACGGTTTCCATCAGCTACGCCCGTAAGCGGTACAAACTGACCTATAACTTGAACACCGCGGATGCAGCATGGGTTTCGGACCCCGGTGTTAAATCCTATCGTCTGGGCGCTGCGCTCAAGCTCCTGACGCAGAGCTATGTGACGAGAGCGGGTTACACCTTTGATGGTTGGTACACGGATGCAAACTGCACGACTGCGTTTACTGCGACCACCATGCCCGACCATGATGTCACCCTCTATGCCAAGTGGACAGCGCAGGGCGGGATCTCCTATACTGTGGAGCATTATCAGCAGAATGTGACGGACGATGAATATACCCTTGCGGAAACGGAATCCAAGACCGGCGCTACGGGTCAGCTTACCGCCGCCGGAAGTAAGTCCTACCCCGGATTCACCGCACCGCAGAGTATTACGCAGCAGATCGTCAAGGGCGACGGCAGCACGGTGGTCCAGGTGTATTACACCCGCAACGAATACACGCTGACCTATAACCTCAACGGCAGTGGTGCAAGCTGGACGGACAGCGCAGAAAACAAATTCCACACTGATCGTTATGGCGCGGGTGTCACTCACCCGAGTGCCAACGACCTGAGCCGAGCGGGTTACGCCTTTGGCGGCTGGTACACAGACGAAGCGTGCACAAGCGGAAATGAGTTTACCGCGACTACCATGCCTGCGGAGAACACCCCCCTGTATGCCAAGTGGAACGCTGGGGAGGTCAACTACACTGTAAACTACTATCTGCAAAACGTGGACGGCACGACCTATCCGGATACGCCCTCTGAAACTGTGAGCGGTTCCGGCGTGACCGGTCAGACGGTGAATGTGCAAAAGTCTTTCAAGGGATTTGTACCGAAAGCTGATTCGTCCACCTCAATCACCCTCAAAGCCGACAGCGCACAGAATGTCGCGGATATCTACTACACCCGTAACCAGTACATGCTGACGTTTAAGTTGGGCGACGGCGTGACGCTGGACGAGGGCTGCGCCCCCAACGACGGAAGCATCTATTACGGCGCAGAGATTTCTACGGACATGACGAATGCCAAACGCACCGGCTATACCTTCGTCGGCTGGTATGAAGATGTGGAATACACAACTCCATGGAGCGGGACGACTATGCCCTCCCGTGACCTCACCCTCTACGCCAAGTGGGATACCATGACCTATTTCCTCCGATTCGACTGGGACGGCAATGTGCCGCTGAGAGATTGGCTGCTTAATAATGGCGGCAAGCTGCTCACGGCTGAGTACGATGAGGCGAATTATGTGTATATCAACGCCAACGACCACGGCATTCCCTACATTGATGTGAGCGTAAAGTACGATCAGGCCTTTACCCTGCCCACCGGTATCCCCGGCGCCGAATATTTCGGCTATTATAAGGAAGAGCTGAACCAATGGGGGAATCCTACCGAGACTTTTGTAAAAGTGGAAGATACCAAACTAACCCAAATGGCCGCAGAACAGGGAGCCATCGTCAAGGTCGGTGTCCAATGGAAATCCGAAACTGATAGCAATGGCACAGAGCTGCTCTATAATGCCAACGATTTTCTGACTAAGGTCGTGCAGGATTACTCCTCTGAGGCAGCAAGCTACGCACTGGGCGTTGATTTGGATCTCTGCTATGCCGATACGACGCGCACCGGTGACATTGTCGGCGGCATCACATTCGATGGAAACAATCGCACGATCTACCATGCAAAACGCGGCGAGGCGGCTCCCAACCAATCCGTGGGCACCATCTACGGCTACGGAGATAACGTGACGGTGAAGAACCTGACCATCGACGGCATGACGGTGGATTACACGGCTACTGTCAGTAGCCCCAACGCGTATCATGCTTTCGGCGCTCTGGCGGGCTTTGTGGGCGACAGGTTCACGGCGGAAAACGTGACGGTCAAACATGTGACCATGAAACTAAACCTGCTGGGCGAGGAAGGGAATGCTTATATCTCCGCCCACCTGCTGCCTGCGGAGTGCATCGGCGGACTTATCGGCTATGCCAAGGGCACCGTGACTTTGACTGGCTGCAAGGTGGAGGATATGACCGTCAATGTCACCGATATAAATGACAACCGCGGTACACAGTTCCTGATTGGCGGTCTCATCGGCTACGCGGATGCTTTGTACACACCGTATGACGCAGAAGGAAAGTGGGCCGACAATGACTATCGCGGCAACGGCAGTGTGACCATCACCGGCTGCGCGGTATCGGGTATGACGGTCGACAAGAATGGTGCAACAGGTGCGACAGTCGGCGGTCTCCTCGGCGGCATCGGAAAGCGCGTTGTTTCGAAGACCGGAACAGAATACTCTGTGACAACCAACATCGATGCTACCAACACATTCCCCGAAGGATTTGAAAACATCGGTAAAGAACTCACAATAAACGATTCCACTGCCAGCAATTCCGCGGCGCGGTCGCTCGATGCCATGCCCGCTGCTGCTTTCGAGGATGAGTCCGATGAGGAAAACACTGCGGCTTGAGCCACGCATCACGAACGCACGATCACACAGAGGAGGGCAGGCAAGCGTAAGACTCCTTTTCCCTGCATTAACAAACAATTCGGCAAAAAGCTGCTCCGGCATGTAAGTGCCAGAGCAGCTTTTTTTCATCTATTGTGGAGGAGGACAACTCTGCCCTGCAATGCGGCTTCTCAGGCATTGGGGCAGGCTGTTCGGCTCTGCCAATGACTGCACGAGAGCGCAAATCGCCGCATTCCTGTGGCAGGCGTACAGCAAGTAGCGTATTCAGCTCCACAGCACGCCTGAAAAAGATCATCTGAAGTTGGTTGCTGTTATCATCTGTGAAGCTGATCACGCCGGAGCGTAGCCGGATAGTCTTAACCTGTTCAATCCAAGTGTATGGGGGCAGTCAACGGCATAGCCGATGGCTGCCGAAACTAACAAAAAAATAAGTCGAGGAGAATTCCCTCGACTTATTTTTCGTGCCCTGTACCGTCCGGTCCGCCCTATAGGTCACATTGTGTACCTATGAACATGAACCGTTCCAAACAGAAAAGCAATTTGAATGAAGGAGATGAGAACCATCAGCAATCAGAAATATGAGATCACAGACATGGCCCATGAGGAATATCCGTTCCTGCACCGCATCCGTGCGCTGCGGGATATCTGCGGCGAGATCCGCGCAGGCGACATAGGCGGTTTCGTGGAAAGCGAGAGCAATCTGTCCGCGGAGCCGGGAGACTGCGCATGGATCTTCGATGACGCCATTGCAGCGGGTGACGCCTATGTGGATCGGGACGCCTGTCTGCGGGGCGACGCCATTGCCTGTGGCAGCGCCTATGTTTCCAAAGGCAGCGTGATGAGCGGCCACAGCCGCGCCGAGGACAACGCCTATCTCCGTGGGGCCTCCATGACCGGAAAAGCGCTGGCTTCCGGAAACGCGCAGATCATTCACGATCCCCATACGATGGGGACTCCCATCCTGTCCGGCAACTGCAAGGTGTATGGCACGGTGCAGGGGGATATCCGCATCACCGGTTCTGCCGTGATCCTGCCCTGCGAGGAAGTCCGCAACGATACAAGGGATACCTTTGTCCTGAGCGGCAAGAGCCGCAGCGTGATCCGCGGCATCGGGCGTGAGACCTTGAAACCTCTGCAAAAAGAAGTAAGTCCTATGAAAACAAAAACGCCAAAGAAACGAGGTGTGGAGCGATGACCGTGTATGAGCAGGAATTGCGAAAGCTGTTTGATCACAGCGATCTCGTGGATCGGCCTCAATTTTCCGGGCGTGTGTGCGTGGGAGATCTCGGAAAGGATCTGCGTGTGCGGGCGGAGTTTCTCTCTACCCATATCTCCAGCCAATATGACGCCATCCGCCTCACGGTGCTCAACCGCACGGAGGGTGTGGTGGACCGGACGCTGCTGCGCTTTCAGGATGTCTGGGGCAAAAAGCAGGTGCCGAACAACCCGAACTTCCGCAGCGGCGTCATTCCCCACCTGTGGGATGACTACGGAAAAGTGGAGTGGTACGCCTATCACCCCACTGCCGCGGACTATGCCGCTCTGCGGGATGCCGTCGGCCAGTATCTGTCCGCATTCCGGGAGCGCACGCCGGAGCTGGAACGGAGCGGCCCCAAGCTGGTCTATATCTGTGCTCCGCTGCGGGGCGATGTGACAAACAATGTGGAGTTTGCGCGGCAGAAAGCGCAGGAGGTGTTTGCGGACGGGAATATCCCCATCTGCCCACATCTGCTGTTCCCGCCTGTCGCAGATCCCGCCGATCCCGCCCAGAATGAGAAAGCCAGGGCGATGGGACTGCGCCTGCTGGAATCCTGCCAGCAGATGAATGTGTACGGTCCGGTCTGGACAGATGGGATGTGGCAGGAGATCTACAAAGCCGGTGAGCTGGGCATCCCCGTGTTGACGGATCAGAAAACCATTGGACGGACGCCGCCTGCCAGACGCCCCGGCAGAAAGGAGAGATAAATGCCAATTGAAAAGATCACCGCGGACGATCTGCGGGATATGGAGCATCAGGAGGGACTGGTGCTGCAGGGCTGCGGCGGAGAGGCGCAGGAGTGGCTGGATGGCATCAATGACCTGCTGACGCAGGACGGCATCCTGCAGAATGGCAGCCGCTTTGAGACGGTCAAGGTTTTTCAGCACGATGGACTCAACAATCTGCTGTTCCCCTTCGAGAACATTCAGGTGGATATGGGGAAACTGGCGATGTGGCGTTTGCAGACCCACGGCGCATTCGGCGGCACATGGCTTTCTGACTATGTGCCCAACAGGCTGGGCGGGTTTCGCTCCGCCCGGCAGGAGAAACCTCGTCCCCTCTGCCCTCTGCTGGGGCAGGACGGCAACATCTTTAATCTGATGGGTATTGCCGCCAGAGTTCTTCGGCAGAATGGCATGGCGGCAGAAGCAAAGGAAATGCAGACCCGCATCATGGGCGGAGCGTGCCACAGCTACGAGGAAGCACTGGGAATCATCAGCGAATATGTGGAGACGGAGCTGTCTCCGCCCCGCGAAAATCGAACGAAAAAGAAGGAGAAGCATGAGCATGAGCGATAATCAGAAATGGAGCATCCTCCAGGGGGATGCCCTGAAGGTGCTGGGGACCTTTGCCCCCAACACCTTTGACGCGGTCATCACCGATCCGCCCTATGCGTCCGGTGGACGCACCCAGGCGGAGAAAAACAAATCCACCGCCCGGAAGTATTCCAGCATGGGCGAGAACGCGCCGCCCCCTTTCGATGGGGACGCCAAGGACCAGCGCTCCTGGACCCGTTGGGCGGCAGAGTGGCTGTATGAGGCAAGAAAGGTATGCAAGAGCGGTGCGCCGGTCTGTATGTTCATTGACTGGCGGCAGCTCCCGGCAGCCACCGACGCCCTCCAGTGGGCTGGCTGGATCTGGCGGGGTACCGCTGTCTGGGATAAGGGCAACAGCCGTCCTCAGAAGGGCCGCTTCCGCCAGCAGGCGGAGTACATTGTCTGGGGTTCCAACGGAGATATGCCTATCAGCCGTCCGGTGCCCTGCCTGCCAGGAGTGTTCAAATATGGTAATCCACAGAGCCGCATTCACCTTACGGAGAAACCCTTGCAGCTTATGCGGGACATTGTGAAGATCACGGAACCGGGCGGCCATATTCTGGACCCCTTCGCCGGTTCCGGCACCACGGTGCTGGCGGCTGTTCTGGAGGGTTATTCCGCCACCGGCATTGAAGTGACCGACACCTATGCCAAGCTGGCAAGAAAAAGAATCTGTTCAGAGCTGGAGGAAGCTACGTGACCTGATGCGCTGTCTGGCAAAGGGACTTGCTATAATGCCGGAAAATCGGTATAATAAAAACGATCCAGTAAGAGAGCATTGTGAGGAATTAGTTATGAATCACGCACAATATGATCAGGAAACCGGAAAGCCGTTGGATCAGACGTATCTTGAATGCGGACTTCCCGATGATTTGCAGGCTTCTATTCAGGAGATGCAAAAATCTTGGGCCATTATAGACAGCGGAAGCCGAGATCCTCATTGGGACATCTACTGGTGTAATCTGAATGCGGACATTAACTCAGCCGAAGTCGAACGGATTATTTCTCCCGAGCAGGCATGGTATTTGCGTGAAAAGTATCTTCGCATGGAAAGAGAGTGATACCTCTTGATAAATTTTACAAACCTCCCCACTCGCAATAAATTCTATGCAGGGGCAAACGGCGCAAAGCGGGCTGTAATTTATCAAGGCGAACAGTATATGCTGAAGTTCCCCGCACAAGCCCCCAAGAATAAAGACTTGAGTTATGCCAACAGTTGCATTACCGAGTATATCGGTTGCCATATTTTCAACAGCGTTGGGATCAACGCTCAGGAAACTCTCCTTGGCACTTATGAAAAAAATGGCGTAAAAAAGATTGTTGTTGCTTGCAAGGATTTTACCTCTCCCGGAATTGTGCTGCAGGACTTTGCCTCGCTGAAAAACACGGTGATCGATTCCGGTCACAGCGGGTATGGTACAGAACTGTCTGACATCATGCGGGCCATGGAGGATCAGACAGCATTCCCTCCCGCATTGTTGCAGCAGCATTTTTGGAATGTATTCATTATAGATGCGCTGATCGGGAATTGGGATCGGCACAACGGAAACTGGGGTTTTCTCTATAATACCGCGACAGACGAAATTGCCATTGCCCCTGTGTATGACTGCGGGAGCTGCCTGTATCCCCAGGCTGATGAAGCCATCATGCGAGACACCATAGATAAGCAGCCAGAACGAGATTTTCGCACTTTCTCAATCCCTCTTTCCAGCATTAAGGTCAATGGTAAAAAAATCAACTACTTTGATTTTATTTCCTCTTTGGAGAATACAGATTGCAGCAAAGCATTGAAGCGGATACTGCCCAAAATCAACATGGATGCAATTTTCCGTATCGTGGATGAGACTCCGTTCATTTCGGATCTGCAAAAGCAGTTCTATAAGACAATGCTGCGGACACGAAAAGAGCGCATCCTTGATTTTGCAATGGAAAAACTGCGGAAAAGGGAAAAGGCCAAAGAACTTGACGCACGGTAATAAATAAACAAAAACGTTTTTTCAAGAGCAGGGTGTTTACAAAACACCCTGCTTTTTCTATAAGGGTGTTCACAAAACACCCTGCCACAAGGAGAGAAGTATGTCAGAAAATTTTGCGAGTTTTTATCGGAAAGCAAGCAGTGTGCGGGAGTTAGTAGGTAAAGCGCCCTTTCCTGAAAAAGCGCGGTTTCAGATCACAAAGGTGATTGAACTGCCAGCCAATCAGTACCGCCGCTACATGAACGAGCTTTTGCGGGATGTTTCCTTCATATCCCGGAATGCGGCGGATATGAGGTTCGATGGGAAAACAGAAACATTTCTCTGCCTGTTCGTGACCTGCCGAGATGCAAACACCGGCCTGCTGGTGGAGTCCGAAGGTTTTGGATATGCCAGGTACGCGGCATTTATCCCTGAAAAGAGTGCTCTCTCATTGGAGGGTATTCCGATGGAACGCGCAAGCGAAAAGTGCCTTTGCCGGCATCCGACCCCGGAGAGATGATTTCTTTTTTTACGAGGAAGCGGGCAGTGCCCGCACAATATTGCAATCACCAATACCGCTTGAAAATAAAGCCCCGCGCAGCGGGGCGAAAGCCAACGCCGCCGATGGCGGCGCTGGCGCAAGCATAGCGTTTGTATGACAAACGCGCTTGCTGGGGGCATCCCCAGTCCCCAATGCCGCCTGCGGGCGGAAGATTTTGCGGCAGCGCCGCGGAAAAGGAGGGCGATATGCCCGAAAAAACACACATGATCTCCGTCCGGCTGACCGATGCGGAGCGCAGGAAGCTGTCGCAGATTTGCGCCGTTTCCGGACTGCCGGTCAGCGCGGCGATCCGGGAGATGATCGGCGGCGTTGCCATCCGCCAGCGGCCGCCGCAGGAGCTCCACGACCTGTATGTGGAGATCAACCGCATCGGCAAGAACATCAATCAGATCGTCCGGAAAGCCAACGCCGGTTTTGCTACGAAGGAGGATATCCGGGAACTGAAGTTTCTGATGCGGACGATAGAGACAAAAATGACAGAATTGGTGAAACAGTAATGGCAGTCACAAAAATCCTTGCCCGCAGAGGCGGTTTGGCTCAGGCCATTGCCTATGTGGTCAACGGTGACAAGACGGAGGAACAGGTGTTGACTGCCACGCAGGGGTGCTCAATCAAAAGTGCCTGCGCCGAGATGCAGGATGCCAAGATCCGCTGGAACAAAACAGACGGAGTGCAGCTCTATCATATCATCCAGTCCTTCCGTCCAGGCGAGATCACGCCGGGATTGGCGCTGGAGATCGCGCAGGAATTCGTGCGGGAGCATCTGCCCGGATACCAGGCAGTCATCGGCATCCATACCGACCGGGAACATATCCACGCGCATATCGCATTCAATTCCATCAACCAGCTCACCGGAGAAAAATATCACAGCAACGCCCGAAGCTACTACCAGCAGATCCGTGCCATTTCAGACCGGCTCTGCCGGGAGCATGGCCTGTCCGTTATCATGGCGGGAGAGTCTG
>OGMF01002346.1_pt1 | contig 16410 bp, 14 predicted proteins | sample 1572921 | NCBI WGS metagenome assembly OGMF01 (sample SAMEA2581919, study PRJEB24529) | metagenome | biome: Human gut stool | place: China | collected 2011
ACCTGTTTCCGATTGGAGAAGGGTTCGGATTTTTCGTTTTCTTCGGGTACAACAACGAAGGCTCCCGTGGACGGCGCAAAACTCCGATACCTTGTCATAGACCGTAACCACACAACAAGAGTTTGGAGGACACAATGATGAAATACGATGCAAGAGCCTGTTCGTTCAATATGGATACCGGGTGCGTGGAACTTCTGCTCCGGGACGGGAGAAAAATTTTCATTGGCTGCACCGGGGTCGAGGATGCGTTGGATGTGACCATGACACAGCGGGCAGAACTGGACTACCTCATCTACAATGACCCGCTAGGCTATGCAGATTTGATTCTGAACGGTGACCCGGAGGGATACTTGAAAAACGTAACCGGGAGCCATGGGTTAGAAGATTAAGAGAAAAGCGCAGAGCACCTTATTCAGAGTGCTCTGCGCTTTTCTGCATCTTGCGCCATTGTTGCGGGGTCATGCCGTACTTTTGCCGGAACAGTTCGTAGAAGTGGGTGCGGTTGGTAAATTTGAGTTGTAGGGCGATCTCACTGACGGAAAGTGTTGTTTCCCGCAGCAGCCGTTCAGCCTTCTGGAAACAGAAGGTCATGCCGTAATCGAAAAGACACAGACCGGTGCGGCGCTGGACGATGGAATTGAGGTAGCTGCCATTGTAATTCAAAAGCCGTGCCAGTTCGCTGCGAGGCAACCGACCATCTGTATCTTCCAGCAAACGGCTGATACGCAGAAAGAGCAGGCTTTCGGGGCTGCTGCTCAGGTGCACCGGGGTGACATAGAACCCGGACGACAGAAAATCGAACAGTTCGCAAAGTGCGCCCTTCAAATAATAGGTGGCGGCGGCACTGGGTTCGTGCAGGATGTGGGTCATGCGGGCGATGAGCGTTGCCAGGGTTTGAACGCTATCGGTGTTTTCCGGTGTGGGGAAAAGGTCCTGATATTCCTTTCGGAGGTCCTGTCCCAGATTTGCCAGCATGAACTGCAAAACGGGATTTTCCGGCAGATGACGCTCGGCTTCAAATAATTGCAGGGATGCAGATTCCGTCAGGCTGCGGACAAAATCTACGGACAGACCAATAAAACAGAGCTTGGCAGGGCCTGTGAACCGTTCGTTATGGAGGATGCTGCGGTTCACCAGACAGCAGGTCCCGGCACGGTAGGGGTATTCTTTTTCCTCGATCTGTTGGATGACCTCCCCTTCCAACACCAGCATCAGTTCAAAATAATCGTGGCGGTGCAGCGGACGGGAGCTGAGCGCACGAAACAAAGCATCCATAGAGTTTTCATGCAGCCAGCAGCCATTCGGTGAGAACATCTGAATGCTGTATTGGTCGGTTTCCCCCAGACCGGTACAGGACTCCAGCGTGATCTGCACCGGGGACATGATCTTGTAGAAGGTAGAGAGCTGACTGCCCTGATTTTCAACCTCCAAAATATTCTCGTAGCTGGTGGAATCCGGTTTCATGAAAGCGTCTCCTTTTCTGTAATGTGCGAATATGATACAATCTGATGGATGCGGCACACGATGCTGTCATTGTGGAATGTGAACGGAATTGCTAAAATATAGGCACAATACAAAAACATTCTGTAAAAGCTGTGCGGCCGATGGCTTTATTATAGAGTGCTTTTGAAAAAATGTAAAGCGACAGACGCATTCTGTCGCCGTGAATGATACAGCACATCTTGAAAGGAGAATCCCCATGTCTGCACCTGCAACGACAGAGAAAAAATATCTGAAATGGTATCAGAAGCTGGCCTACGGTTCCGGCGATCTGGCCTCTAACTGCTCCTATGGTCTGGTTTCCAGCTTTGTACTGCTTTATCTGACCGGAACACTGGGTCTGGACAGCGCCATCATCGGCTCTTTGATGCTGGCTTCCAAGGTCCTGGACGGCATCAGCGATGTGATCTTTGGCACCCTGATCGACCGCACCCACTCCAAGCTGGGCAAGGCACGTCCGTGGATGCTGTTTGGTCAGGTAGGTGTTTCCCTCTGCCTGTTTTTGCTGTTTGCCATCCCGGCTGGCAGCACCACCATGCAGTATATCTACTTCTTCATCGTGTACACGGCACTGAACGCAGTGTTCTATACTGCCAACGGCATTGCCTATTCCTCTCTGGTGGCGCTGATCACCAAGAACAACAATGAGCGTGTGCAGCTGGGCTCCTTCCGTTTTATGTTTGCAGTCGTCACCAACATCTTCATGGGCTTTGCCGTTACCGGCATGGTGGAGAAGTTTGGCAGCGGTGCCGCAGGCTGGCGTACCACGGCTCTGATCTTCGCTATCGTTGGTCTGGTGGTCAACACCATCAGCTGCCTTGCTGTTAAAGAGCTGCCGGAGGAGGAACTGAGCGATAACACCTGCGAAGCCGCAGAGGAAGGCAAAGCAGTTGCCAAGGAGAAAAAGCATGGCTTTGCCGAGACCGCTAAGATCCTCATCCACAACAAGTATTACCTGATGATCCTTGCCATCTACATCGTATACTACATCATGAGCAACCTGACCACCGGTGCCGGTGTGTTCTGCGCCACCTATTACTGGGGCGATGGCAGCCTGCTGGGGCAGTTCTCCATGATGAAGATGTTCCCTGTTATCATCGCACTGGCCATTGCGCCTGTCCTCATCAAAAAGACCGGCAGTATGCAGAAGGTCAACTTCTGGGGCTACGCCATCAGCAGCGTGCTGGGCATTCCCATGATCTACTTTGCCATGCAGAAGAACATCTCCATGTTCCTGCTGTTCATGTTCATCAAGGGCATCTTTGCAGGTACCCTCAGCGGTTCTCTGAATGCCCTGATCGCTGAGGCCAGCGGCTACACCACACGCACCACCGGCGTCCACATGGACGGTATGATGTACAGCTGCTCCTCTCTGGGCGTGAAGGTCGGCGGCGGCATCGGCACTGCTGCTGTGGGCTGGCTGCTGAAGCTGGGCGGCTTTGTGGGCACCGCAACGGTCCAGAGCGAAAGCGCCATTCGGATGATCTTCAACCTGTACATCACCTTCCCCTTCGTGATCGGCATCATTATCACGGTGCTGCTGGCTTTCCTGGATGTGGAAAAGGCCAATAAGAAGTGGGATGCTGAACACCAGAAAGAGGCACAGGCATGATTCGACAGAATTTCAACGCAGATTGGACAGTAGAAAAGGGCGATGGCAATTCCCGGATGAATTCCTTTCTGGGAAACACCCAGACCAAAACCGTGCATCTGCCCTACGATGCCATGATCCACGAAGCCCGCACCCCGGACACGAAAAACGGTGCACAGACCGGTTTCTACCCCGGCGGCGAGTACATTTTTCAGAAGCATTTCACTGCACCGCAGGCGTGGCAGGGCAAGTCGGTGTCGCTGGTATTTGAGGGCGTGTACCAGACGGCGCTGGTCTACCTGAACGGCTGGCTGCTGACCCGGAACGTGAACGGCTATGCGGAGTTTACCGTGGAGGCTGGTCCCTACCTGAAATATGGTGCCGACAACCTGCTGAAGGTCATTGCAGACAACAGTCTGGAACCCAACAGCCGCTGGTATACCGGCAGTGGCATCTACCGCCCGGTGCGGCTGCTGGTGGGCAACAAGGTCTATCTGCCGCAGGATACCGTGCGTATCACCACCCGGGAGGTGGGCGAGGGCTTTGCCCTGCTGGATGTGACGGCACAGGTGCAGTCTGCCAGCACTGTTACAGAACGGGTGACCCTGCAGCAGACCATCTGCCGGGAGGGCACGGCAGTGCTCACCGACCGGCAGAACCTCCTGCTCCAGCCCGGCGAAAGCAGACCCGTATCCTTCCGGTACTGCGTGGACAGCCCGGCTCTGTGGAGCCCTGAGGACCCCAACCTCTACACCAGCATTATGCAGGTGCTGGAGGGCGAGGAAGAACTGGACCGGGAAGAGACCAGCTTTGGCATCCGTACCCTGAGCATTGATGCAGCGCATGGGGTACGCATCAATGGGCAGACCGTCAAGTTGCGAGGTGCCTGCATCCACCACGACAACGGCATTCTGGGTGCAGCTACCCTGCCCGATGCCGAGGAGCGCCGCATCCGTCAACTGAAGGAAGCGGGCTTCAATGCCATCCGCTCCTCCCATCACCCGGCAGGGCGGGCGCTGCTGGATGCCTGCGACCGGTACGGTGTGCTGGTAATGGACGAACTGAGCGACGTATGGAACGTGCGGAAAAATCCCTACGACTATGCTCTGTACTTTGAGCAGGACTGGAAGCCCACCATTCAAAAGATGGTGGCCAAGGATTACAACCATCCCAGTGTCATTTTGTACTGTGTGGGCAACGAGATCTCCGAGGCAGGCTCGGAAAGCGGAGCGGAGACCAACCGTCGGCTCTGCAACACCTTCCGGGAGCTGGACCCCACCCGTTACACCACCAACGCCCTCAACGGCCTTATGGCAGCCGGTTACCGCCTGCGGGAGATCATGGGGGATGTGATGCGAAAGTTCCCGGCACAGCCCGGTCCCTCCGGCGGCGATGGCGGCGGCAGCAATGCCCTGAACAGCTTTATGAGCCTGATGTCCGGGGAAAAGGGTGATTACTTTGCCACCCATCCGCTGCTGACTGAGGCGCTGTCCGGCTGCGAGGATTCCTGCGATGTGATCGGTCTGAACTACCTTACCGGACGCCATGTGCTGGAGCATGAACTGCACCCCCACAAGGCAGTGCTAGGCACCGAGACTTACCCAGCAGACATCGTGCGGCTGTGGCGCATCGTGGAGGAGAATCCTCACATGATTGGCGACTTCACATGGGCTGGCTACGATTATCTGGGGGAGGCAGGCTGCGGCATCTTCCATTACGATGGTGGTGCCAACTTCAGCAGCATTTACCCGGAACGCACCGCCTACATTGGAGATCTGGATCTGCTGGGCAACCGCCGCCCCATCAGCTATCTGCGGGAGATCGTTTACGGTCTGCGGAAGGCACCCTATCTGGCAGTGCTGCGAATGGAACACAACGGTCAGACCTCCAGCAAAACGCCTTGGATGTTCAAGGATAACCTTTCCAGTTGGACATGGCCCGGTTTTGAGGGACAGACGGCTTCGGTGGATGTGTACTCCGCTTCGGAGGAGGTGGAGCTGTTCCTGAACGGAGCTTCTCTGGGCCGCCGTGCCATGGTGGATTTTATCGCCACCTACAGTGTGCCCTACACTCCCGGCGAGCTGAAGGCTGTGGGCTATACCGGCGGTGTGTGTGACGGCGAGTTCACGCTGCGCACTGCACAAAATGCACAGCTGACCCTTACAGCAGACTGCAAGACCCTGCAAGCCAACGGCGAGGATGCCGCCTTTGTGATGATCCAATTCGTGGATGCAAATGGCACTGCAGATCTGCACACCAAGCACACCCTGAAGGTGGAGTTGGAGGGTGCAGGCATTCTGGAAGCCGTAGGCAGCGCAAACCCCTGCTCCGAGGAACGTTACGACACCCCGGAAAGCGAGACCTTTGACGGCTGCTGCATGGCGGTGGTCCGTGCAGGAGAAGCTGCGGGCGAAATTCATCTGACCGTCACAGCAGATGACAGCGTTCAGAAGCAGCTGACGATTCTGGTTCAGAAAGCAGAGGGCTGAAGCTCAAAAAGCCGGTGAAGGCTCAAAACAAAAACAGGGTGTGTCCTGCGAACGCACCCTGAAAGATCCATATATCACAAGAGAAATAGGGCGTTCCCCATCGGGGACGCTCTGTTTCTCTTTGCGGGGGTATCTCGTTCAGACGGCTTATGTAAAATTCAAGGTACAGCTCCCCAAAAGAAAAATACCGCCCTGCAAGACAGGCGAAAAATTTTGTCGGGTGAAACGGCGGCAAAACAAATCGGGTGTGTTGCGGGGCGGTAAAAATCTTCACGGAGAATAAACCCACACCGTTCTGTACTTTTCTACAAATTTGGTGGGATTTGCGATAGAGAGTATCATGGATTGCAGCGAGCGTCAAGATGGTTTTGCAAATTTTATTGCAGTAAAGCGGTGATAGTAAGACTTATCATCTGGAACCACCAGAAATCAGCAGTTCTGCGATTGATACCATTCATTGAAATAGCGGTTGCTTTTCCCTTCATCGTGAACCCATTTTGTTGACGATTTGAAGGTATTGAACGGCGGACTGTAGACTCTCAGCGGCGTGATTTCCCGCACGTCTTTGACATTCCGATGCTGGATAATTTCAAATTCACTGCGCTCAGGAAGATACGCAATTACCTTGTCGGCGTGAATTGTTCCCTGATACACATGGCAGGGGCAGCGATAAGCAGGGAATACCGCCGTGCGGCGAACTCAATTCCTATATAGAACAATTGCACCGGTGAAATTGCAGAAGAATCTGAGAATAGCAGTCAGCAAAGAGAGAACAGTTGGATGCGCAAAAAAGTTAGCAACCCCTTCCACTTGACAGAAATCAATGGTTGTGCTATTCTAACCATGCTGTGACTGGATTGAAAAATGAGTCACAAGGAGGAAGCACATGCCAATTGCGTTTACTGCGGAGGAACGCACAGTTCTGACCGGACAATTGTTGGAAAGCGCTCGCCGCTTTGTCAAAGAGCAGAGCGCGCGCAAGGTCACGGTCGAACAGCTGACAGACAGCGTCGGCATTTCCAAAGGAGCGTTCTACCTGTTTTATCCGTCCAAGGAACACCTGTTTTATGCGCTGCTGCGCCAGATGCATACCGAATTGTACGGCCCGGCCATGGAGCTGCTGGAACAGCCTAAGGGCACGCCAGCACAGCAGCTGACTTGCGCCATTCTGGAAGGCTGCCGTGCGCTGGATGAAAGCGGACTGTGCCGTTTCTGGGAGCAGGATGCGCCGGAAATTCTGTGCGCCATCCCGTCAGAAGAATGCAGGGCTCAACAGGAGCAGGAATATGCGGTGTTCCGCCGGTTTCTGGCGCAGAACAAAGCGGCGGATATCCCGGAGGAACAGGCCATGAACGCCCTGCGCAGCCTGATTTTGACCGTACCCATGCGTAAAAAGCTGGGCGAGGATTATCCGCAGATACTGCTATGGATGGCCCAGGGCATCTGTGCACAGATTTTTGGTTGAAGTGTGCCATGAGGAATCATGGCATTTTTATGCACCTGAAAGTTAGAAACGGCTAACAATAAACGGAGGTACTCTATGAACCTGAATTCCAAAAAACTGACCATCCCGGATCTGATTTCTGTTGGTGTGTTCACCGCCATCTATTTTGTGCTGGTGACTATTGCCACCTTCAGCTGTGCGCTACTGCCGGGTGTTGGCAACATTTTGCTGCCGGCAGTGGCGGCGTTGATCTCTGGCAGCGTGTATATGCTGCTGGCCGCCAAGCTGCAGAAGTTTGGCGGCATCAGCATCATGGGTCTTGTCATGGGCCTGTTCTTTTTTATGTCTGGTCACTTTGTGTTGTCCTTTGCCGCCAACATCGTTTGCGGCGTGCTGGCAGACTGGGTGGCAAGCCGCAGCCAGTACCGCAGCAAAAAGGTGCTGCTGGCCAGCTATGTCATCTTTTCGTATGGTCTCACCGGCCCGATCCTGCCGCTGTGGTTCATGAAGGATGCCTACATTGCTAACCTGACCGCCCGCGGCAAGGATGCCGCCTACATCGATACGCTGTTTGCGCCCATCAACAACGGCGGTTTCGTTGCGGCTATGGCGGCGATTTTGGTCTGCGCCGTGCTGGGCGGGCTGTTCGGCCAGCGCATGATGAAAAAGCACTTTGAGAAAGCGGGGAGCGTGGCATGAGATTCCGCATGGACCCACGTGCCAAGCTGTATTTGCTGCTGCTGGCCAACCTGATGCTCTTTTTCCATGTTGGGACTGGGGCCGAGGCGGTAGCGACCGGGTTGTTCCTGCTGCTGTTTTTCCTCTCCGGGCACACTCGCACCGGCATCCGGTTGAGTGTGGTCTACTTTGGCCTGCTGGCCATTGATCTGTTTGTGGTGCCGCTGGCAGGGGAGGGCATTCTACTCAATCTGCTGTCGCTGGTGTCGGTGGGCATCCGCATGATGCTGCCCTGCATCATTACCGGTGCGTATGCCTTTTCCACCACCACGGTAGGGGAACTGACCAGTGCCCTGCGGCGGATGCATGTGCCGGAAAGCGTCATCATCCCGTGCGCCGTTGTGGTGCGGTTCTTCCCTACTGTACAGGAGGACTACCACCAGATTCACAACGCCATGGCCCTGCGCGGCATCGCTGAGGGCAATGGGGCTCTGTTGCTGCACCCGATGCAGTCATTGGAATACATCCTCATGCCGCTGCTGATGAACGGCAACAATGTCGCGCAGGACCTCTCGGTAGCGGCACTGACTAAAGGCATCGGCCTGCCGGGCACCCATACCTGCATGACCGAGCTGCACCTGACTGTGTGGGATTTCATCTACCCGGCACTGTGTACGCTGCCGCTGCTGTGGAAGGGGGGTATACTGCTGTGAGAACACTGGTGGAAAGCAACAATGTTTCCTTTGCTTATCAGAACAGCACAGAACCGGCGTTGCAGGATATCTCACTGCGGATTCGGCCCGGTGAGTGCGTGTTGTTCTGTGGTCGAAGCGGCTGCGGTAAAACGACCTTTTCCCGCCTGCTGAATGGCCTTGCCCCGATGTTTTATCCCGGAGAACTGACCGGCAGCTGTACGGTGAACGGTTTGCTGGCAGGGAGCGCAGCCATTGAGCAGTATGTACCACTGGTGGGCAGCGTGTTTCAGAACCCCAAAACGCAGTATTTCAATGTGGACACCACAGCAGAATTGGCCTTCCCCTGTGAAAACAGCGGGATGCCGCCCACAGCCATCCGTCAGAGAGTACAGGAAGTGGTGGCACAGTTCCATCTGGAAGCTCTCATGGATCGCAGTGTGTTCAAGATCTCCGGCGGCGAAAAGCAGCGGGTGGCCTTTGCAGCGGCCTGTATGCTTGGTCCGAAGCTGTTGGTGCTGGACGAACCCACCAGCAATTTGGATGCCGGGGCCATCCGGCAGCTGCACGATATGATCGCCGCAATGAAGCAGGTGGGCATGACCATTGTGCTGGCTGAACACCGGTTGGCCTGGGTGCAGGATGTGGTGGACCGCTACTTCTTTTTTGAGGCGGGGCAGCTGACAGCCGTCTGGACGGCTGCGGACTTTGCCGCCTTGCCGGAAACGACCTTGCAGAACGCAGGTCTGCGCGCCCGGGACCTGACTGCGTGTCGGGAGAAGTTGCGGCAAAAAACGACGATGCAATGCACCGGAGTGCCGATATTGGAAGTGCAGAACCTGACCCTTGGTTACCACAGGCGCAGCCTCATCCGGGCGCTTCCAGATATGAGCTTTGCTGCCGGGGAGATCGTGGGCCTGATGGGGCATAACGGTATTGGTAAAAGCACCCTGGCCAAAACTCTCTGCGGCCTGATGGAGCCGCTGGGCGGGCAGATTCTGTGGGAGGGCAAGACGGCCAACGCAAGGACCCGCCTGCACAAAAGCTTTCTGGTCATGCAGGATGTGAACTACCAGCTGTTCAGTGACAGCGTGCGGGAAGAAATTCTGCTGGGGGCAGCCCACCCGAAACTGGTGGATACCGTGATGCAGGCGCTGGGTCTGAACGGCCTTGCCGACCGCCACCCCATGAGCCTTTCCGGCGGGCAGAAGCAGCGGGTCGTAGTGGCAGCAGCCATGCTGAGCGACAAACCACTCATTCTGCTGGACGAACCAACCAGCGGTCTGGACCGTGGCAATATGGAACAGGTCGGGCGGCTATTGCAGCAACTCAAAACACAGGGCAAGACCATTGTGGTCATTACACACGATGAAGAACTGGCCGCCGACTGGTGCGACCGTATTATAGCCCTGCAGGATTGATGGCAAGTTGGCTTTTTCGTGCAACGGCAATAACGCTGAATTGCATGTCGCAAAGATGTTGTTTGAATGCTGCACTATTTTTTGATTTGCGATATAAAGGAGAATGGAAAATGGAATACCATGCAAATGACTGGCTGGGCCGGTGGCAGAATTTTGAAGCCTATCTCACGAGCAGTGATCCGTATCTGACCCGTGCATGGCAGGATGCCGAGACAGCTGCCGCAGCAATGCCCATGTTCTGCGGCGGAGTAAAGGTCTTCTGGCAGAAAGCCTGCGTGACCACTAGTCCGGAAAATCCGCACACCCTCGGCGGTTGGAACATCACTCTGGCGGTAGGGGAGAAACTTTGCATTGAGTGGCTGGACGAAGATGGCGCAAGTCTGGGCAAGGCGGTGTATCATCTGGAAAGCGTGTTGGAAAAAGGTCTGGAAGGCAAGGAAAACGCTCTGTTTGTGGCGGAAGATATGCCGGAAAACTGGCCCTTCCGCTGCCTGTTGGCCATGGAACCCATGCCGCCCCGCACGGCCCGCCAGACCGGCGGCCTGCTGAGCCACCTGCACTTCCAGTATGCCAGCCAGCGAAACCTGCTTGTGGACCCGGAGACCCAGAAACTGCACAATCCCATGTGGTATGCCACCGTCTGCGATGGAGATGGTACTTTGCTGGAAAAGTGCAACATTGTGCGTGCGCTGCACCGCCTGCCCCTGTGGGCAGAGCTGCCGGAGAAATAAAAAAAGGGGCTGTTGCACAGCCCCCCCCAAAAAGAAAGACCGAAGTAAAAGCCCCAAAAGGCTTTTCTTCTTTCTCCTTCATCATAAAAGCGATCCCCACAGTCCGTTTAACTCAGTTTTTGCGGCTGTGGGGATTGCTTTTTCTCAGTAGCGGCAGGTAAGCAATTTATTCATGGTGAACCTCATTTCTATATCAAACGGTGTCTGTTCGGATGTCCTAAACCCTGCCATAAAACCGGTGGTTGATTTGTCCATTGGGCTTTGTTTTGCCCGTCTGCACATTTTTGCACACTTTTTGCACACCCGAACGGCTGGATAACCGTTGCAAATGATTGCACTGCATGCAAATAATGCGGTGTGTGCAAATATGAATCTTGCGATAATGCGAATGAATTTACGCTTCTTCGTGCTTTTTGGATTTGACGAATGATGCACCTCGGATTCTTTTAATCAGAGGGCCAGGGATTCGAGTTCCCTCGAGCGCACCAAAGGAAAACCCACGATTCACCGTTTCAAATGCGGCTTGGATCGTGGGTTTCTTTTTGTTATATCCGCCCGGCGGGGCTTGAAAAGTGCGACAGAAATGCGACAGCTTCAAAGGGGCTTTGTGCGCATACCGGAGCACCTGCCGGAGGATTTAATTAAAAATGAATGACGTGGGGGCATCTGGCGGGCTGAGGGGACTCTAAACTGTTCTGAACCCTTATCCCACTATGGCCAGCGTGAAAAACGCCGCCGCACGGTTCAACGTGACACCCGAATATGTCCGCAAGCTCTGCCGAACGGGCAAGATCTGCTATACGGCCATCTCAAGCCGAAAGTGGTTGGTCAACATGGACACGCTGGCCCAGTTCTTCGCACAGGGAGAGCCGGTCAGAGAGGATTCGCAGCAGGTCACGAACGGCTTCGTGCTGGACTCAGACATGCTGCTGGATGACCTGATCGACCGCTGGTTTGAGGAATACGCTAACAAGCAGCTGAAGGCCAAGACGCTCTACGATTATAGAAGGATGCGAGGCCGGATCAGTGCCGGACTCGGGCATCTCAAGGTGTCCAAGATCAAGCCGGCGCATGTGATGGCGTTCTACAACAATCTGGAAGAGAAGGGTGTTCGCCGGGACAGCACCTACACCGCCACGAAAGCCCTTCTGAAGCTGCTCCCACGTGGAACCCGGGGTGAACTGGCGAAACAGGCCGGGATCGGTCAGGACACCATGCGGATGGTCTATGCAGGTAAGAACGTCAGCCGAAAGACGGCGGAAAAGGTGTCCGCTGCAGTGGGACTGGCCTTCTCAAAGGCGTTTGTGGAGCATACCAAAAAGGACGGGAAGCTGAACAACAACAGCGTCATCCGCTATCAGGCCATGCTCTCCAGCATCTTTAAGAAAGGTGTCCAGTGGGGATTGATCAACGAGAACCCGTGCTCCCGTGCAGAACATCCCAAAGCCGAGGAAATCGACATTCGGGTACTGACGGAGGAAGAGATTCCAACGCTGCTGGATGCTCTCTCGGATGCACCGCCGCAGTACAGTGTGATCACTCAGCTGGCCTTGCTGCTTGGTGCCCGGCGGGGTGAGATCTGTGCCCTGCGCTGGTCTGACATTGACTTTGAGAAGGGGACGCTCTCCATCAAGCGGACGGTCCAGTCCATCCCCGGGATAGGCCTTGTATTCAACACACCGAAAACCAGACGAGGCAAGAGATGCCTGCGCATTGGAGCGGATTGCGTGGAACTGCTGCAGGAGTACCGGCGATACCAAAAAGCAGAGAGGTTCCGGATCGGCTCAGCGTGGGTGCGCAAGGTCACACTGGAAAATGGCAAAGTGGTGGATAATGATATGCTATTCACAAAATGGAATGGTGAGCCGATGGACCCGGATATCATCTCGTCCTGGTTCCCGAAGTTTCTGGAAGCACACAATCTTCCGGACGTGAACTTTCACAGCCTCCGCCATTCGAATGCAAGCATCCTGATTGCGGCACATGTACCGATCACAACGGTCTCCGGGCGGCTTGGACATGCACAGACATCGACAACGCTGAACTACTATGCATCGGCCCTCCAACTCGGCACACATCTTCTCCACAAGGAAGGGGTCGTCCGTGCGGTCGGCAGGCTTGTCCTTGGTGGTCAGGATATGAGCAGCCTTGTGGAGTGTCTCGGTTTCACTGCAAAAGGCCCCACACACCGGCATTGATCGGTATGCAGGGCATATTTGCGATTTGAGGGGAAATTACCGGGCGATCATTGCGTTACAGGTGTCAGCTCATACACACGGTCGAACTGCGCACGGCGCTCCGCCGACAGGTGGTGACTGATGAGGATCAGTGTCAGGTCGGGATTGGTAAGCAGGCTCTTTTCCACAAGGTCGGCGTTTTTCTGATCCAGCGCACTGGTGCCCTCGTCCACCAGCAGGATGGAGCGATTGTGAATCAGGGCACGGGCAATGGCGACACGCTGCTTCTGACCGCCGGAAAGATTACTGGCATCCTCACCTACAACAGTGTCAAGGCCATCGGGCATGGCGGCCAAATCTGCGGCAAGGGCACTGCCCTGAATGGCCGCATGCAGCTGCTCTTCCGAGAAATCTTCACCCAGTGTGATGTTCTCCCGAATCGTAGTATTGAACAGGAACACATTCTGCTCAATGTAACTCATCTGTTGCTGGAGCTGAGCGGGTGTAACGGTGTGAATGTCCACATCGTCAAACGAAATCGTACCGGTGTAGTCCGGCAGCCAGCCCAAAAGCAGCTTGAGCAGAGTGGATTTTCCGCAGCCGGAGGGGCCTGTCAGGGCATACTTTTTGCCCTTTTCAAAGCGGAAGGAGGCATCTTTCAGGATGGGCTTTTTCTCATCATAGCCGAAAGAAACTCTATCTACCGTAATGGAGGCTTTCAGTGGTGACATAGGAGCAACCTCTTCCGATTTGGAATCAGTATCGACCGTTGGCAGCTTGCCAAAGTAAGGCTTGCTGGCTGAGAGGGAGAGACGCAAACCGGCCAAACTGTTAAAGCCGTTTGCCACGCCTCCGATCAGATTGACACCACCTGCAAGTGTGCCTGTGGTGACAAGCCCCATGCTGGTCAGCACAGCAATCAGCACAAGCGAACCGAGCTGAAGTGCGACGTTGATAAAGCCAATCAACGCCTCCATGCGAGATTTTTCATAGCTCAGCTGGCAACTGGGCTTTTCGATGTCATCGCTGATCCTATTTCCCTGCTGGAGAAAGAGATTTCCCCTGCCAAAAAACTGGAGTACGTCAAAGCCTGTCAGAAGGTCCTTCAAATGGTTGATGGCGGCAGTCTGCTGCACACCGCAGCTTTGCCCCAGTAGTTCCAACTTCTTCTGGAACAGTTTTGGGGAGAGCCAAAGGACAACTGCTGTGATCACGGAAAAAACAACCAGCGACCAATGCAAAAAGGCAAGTCCCAAAATGCTGAACACGATCTGCGCAATTCTGCCTACACAGCCGAAGAAGGGGATCCACGCAAGCTGTTCTAATTGCTTTATATCATTGGTCAGCCGGGCGAGATATTCTCCGGTGTCGGACTGATGAAAATCGGTATGGCTCTTGCGCAGGAAGGAGTGATACAGCCCATCTCGCACCGTATTGTTCAAAGCGCGAATTGTTTTGGTCTGACAATGCTCCTGTAAAGCAGTAAAAAGAAAATAGCCTCCCCAGCAGGTCAGATCAACTGCCGTCCAAAAGATAGTACTCCGCAGATCCAGCAATACCACGGCATCAAAAACCTTCATCAAGGCAAGCTGAATCAGAGCCTGAGCACCATAGGCGATGATGGCAAACAAGCAGGTGAGGGCACTGAGCCTCCATTGCTTTTTCAGATAGTGTATCATTGTTTCCTCCATGCGTATGTCAAAGAGCTTAGAATGCATTTCATGTGCCTGTATCTTATCACAAAAGGTTTCGATTGACCATATCGTCTGGTGTAATAAAAAATTACATGGGACGACAGGTTTGCACAAGAGACGCTTGCACACATGTACAAAATCTAGTATATTACAATTATGGCAATACTAAAGTTTGGAGGGAGCTGCTAAATGCAGAATTACAAATTGGGGGAGTATATCCGCCAGCGGCGTTTGGATCTCGGGTTGACACAGGAGCAGGTCTGTGCAGGCATTTGTGAATCCGTTACATTGTCCAGATTTGAAAACGGAAAACAGACCCCCAGCCGAAATCGAATCAATGCGATTCTGCAGCGCCTTGGTCTGCCGGATGACCGATATTATGCGTTGGTAACACCGGAAGAACTGGAAATAGAAGCACTCAAGAAGGAAATTGTTTCCTGTAATGCGCTAAAGTGCGTTGAGGAGGGCTTTGACAAAATAAGTCGGCTTGAGAAAATTGCAAAGCCGGATGATCAAATCACACAACAGTTTATTCTTCGATCGAAAGTCCTTTTGGGAGGATTGGATAAAAGATATTCAAATGACGAGCGGATTCAAATGTTGTTGCAAGCCATTCGGATGACCATACCGGATTTTCAACTGGACAAAATTGAAGACTTTCTCTTTACATTGGATGAAATGAAACTGGTCAATCAAATTGGAAATGCGTATTCTTTGAGCGGTGACAATGAAAAAGCAGCCGATATTTTCTATCGACTGCTTCAATATATAAGAAGGCATCTTCCGGAAACGGTTACTTCAAACAGGATGCTTCCCTTGGTTTTGTATAATTTTGCTAGATCGTTGGATTTGTCGCAAAAGTATGAGGAAGGCGCAAAGGTGGCAAGATACGGAAAAGAAGCATGCATAAAATATGGACATTATCAGGTGCTTCACTCGTGTTTGGAAATCGAAGCTGAATGCGACTTCTTTCTTGGAAAAAAGGAGGAGAGTGCCGAACGCTATCGGGAAGCTTTTTACATTTGCAAAGTCATGGGATATGAAGATGATTTGCAGATTATCCGCACAGAAGCAGAAAAGTATCTGAACATCTTATTTTGAATATCATGTAATGTCGTCCTGCGGTGTGGCGGCATCTGCGGATGGAGTAGGACATTCCGGTTTAGTCCTGTATGTAAACGGTGAATATCGGGATGACTCTGACATTGGCAAGCTGATGCACGACTTCAACTGTACCAGCGCCGATGATATGAATTTTGAGATCCTTGCCGAAAAGCCCCGGTATCTGAAGAAAAATTCGAAGGGAGTGAGCGAAATGTGTAAAGTGATGGAAGACCTGAGAGATGAAAGCTATGCAGAGGGCCGCGCAGAATGTCATGCAGAGGGTCGGGAAGAACAGGCTCAGATGACGGCGAAGAACCTCTATGAGCAGGGTCTGACGATAGAGCAGATTGCAAGAGCGATTGGCTTCAGCATGGACACAGTGGAAAAGTGGCTCACGCAGAAAGCCGGATAAGAGAATAACCGGAATGGCCAGTGTATTGTACGATTTGCGTATGATATGCTGGCTTTATTGTTTGACGGAAGTCAGAGGCAGTCAGAAGTGGGGTGGGGGTGGTTAAAAATCTGGGGTCAGGGGGTTATTCTGGCTGAAGGGAAGAGTTATCTGTTCTCCCCAGTCCAGGACAAGATATGGTGGCTGTTCGGAGAAAACACGTTGCCACAAAGAAAAAGGCACCCGACGTTGAAATCGGATGCCTCGTTTTGTTTGTCACGCAAAGTTTTCCCAGACGAGATTTCCTCAAGACTGCATCTGCTTGAGGCGCTCCGGGTGGGTCAAAATCGCTATATCCGGCAGATGTTCGAATCGAATGCCACCCGGCATTACAACCCCAAATGTTAAAAAGCATGTGGTTTCGTTAGGTGGGCACTTATTTTCGTTTTAGAGTGAGGGTCAAGCTTGTGACAATTTGAAGAAATTGTTCCTTTTCGG
>OGMF01002365.1_pt1 | contig 16289 bp, 15 predicted proteins | sample 1572921 | NCBI WGS metagenome assembly OGMF01 (sample SAMEA2581919, study PRJEB24529) | metagenome | biome: Human gut stool | place: China | collected 2011
TGCGGTAATACGGCTCCTTCTTGGCGCCCATTCTTCTCAGTCTGATCTTAACCATGATTGTTCCTCCAAAAATAAATCGAGTTTTTCTTATTTCGTAAAGCCAAATCTGTTACGGCTGAAACGATGTGTTGACAGGATGCTTACAGGCCGGGGAAGCCGCCGAGGCCACCCATGCCGCCGAGCTTGCCCATGCGCTTCATCTTGCGCGAGGCGCCGGGGCCGGAGAACTGCTTCATCATCTGATTCATCATGTCAAACTGCTTGAGCAGCTTGTTGATGTCCTCGACCTTCACGCCGGAGCCGAGCGCGATGCGCCGCTTGCGGCTGGAATTGAGCACGGAGGGGTTCTCGCGCTCATACGGGGTCATGGACTGGATGATGGCGGCGGTGCGGGCCATGGCCTTTTCGTCGACCTGCGCGCCCTTGAGCGCTCCGGCGTTCATGCCGGGCATCATGGCCGCGATCTCGTCGAGCGATCCCATGTTTTTCAGCTGGGAAAGCTGATCGTAGAAGTCGGAAAGGGTGAATTTATTGCTCTTGAGTTTCTGTTCAAGTTCGGCAGCCTTCTTTGCATCGAACGCAGCCTCTGCCTTTTCAATCAGCGTGAGCATATCGCCCATGCCGAGAATGCGTGAGGCCATGCGGCCGGGATGGAAGGGCTCGATCTGGTCAAGCTTTTCGCCGGTGCCGATGAACTTGATGGGCTTACCGGTCACAGCCTTGATAGAGAGCGCTGCGCCGCCTCTGGCATCGCCGTCAAGCTTGGAGAGCATAACGCCGGTGATATCGAGATACTCGTCAAAGGTCTTTGCTGCGCTGACAGCGTCCTGGCCGGTCATTGCGTCAACCACGAGCAGAATTTCATCCGGGTTGACCGCGGCCTTGACGGCCTTGAGTTCGTCCATGAGTGTCTCATCGACGTGCAGGCGGCCTGCGGTGTCAAGGAAAACCATGTCGTTACCGTGGCGCACGGCATGGGCAATGGCAGCTTTTGCAATGTCCACCGGGTTCGTCTGGCCCATTTCAAAAACAGGAATGCCAAGCTGTCCGCCGACGACCTGCAGCTGTTTGATGGCTGCGGGCCGGTAAATGTCGCAGGCCGCGAGCAGCGGGTTTTTATTCTGCTTTTTGAACAGACCTGCCAGCTTCGCGCCGTTGGTCGTCTTGCCTGCGCCCTGCAGGCCGACCAGCATCACGACGGTCGGCGGCTGGGACGCGATCTTGATCTTCCGGTTCTCGCTGCCCATGAGCGCGGTCAGTTCCTCATTGACGATCTTGACGATCATCTGCGCGGGCGTGAGGCTTTCGAGTACGTCCGCACCAACACAGCGCTCGGTTGTCTTTTTGATGAAGTCCTTGACGACCTTGTAGTTGACGTCGGCCTCGAGCAGCGCCAGACGGATCTCGCGCATGGATTCCTTGACGTCGGACTCAGACAGGCGGCCCTTGCCGCGCAGCTTTTTGAACGCATTCGAGAGTTTTTCAGTTAAGCCTTCAAATGCCATGTATTACTCCTTTATCTCCCGCACGGCGCGCAGGATCGCGCCGGCCTGCGGCGCAGCCTCCGGGACGGACGCAAGCGCCTGCGCATTCTGTGTGATTGTGTCCAGTGCTTTTTGCAGCAGCCGGTCACGCGCGATGCAGCCAAGCGATCGCTCATAGCCCTCGAGCAGTTCTTCGGCGCGGGCAAGCGTATCGTGGACGCCCTGCCGGCTGATCCCGGCTGCGGATGCGATCTCGCTGAGAGAATAATCCTGATTATAATAGAGGTCAAATAATCCGCGCTGCTTTTCAGTGAGCAGTTCGCCATAATAGTCGTACAGCAGCGTCATGGTGAGCGCATCGGACCGCATGGCAAGACCTCCAGATCAATCGTTCCGGTATACTATACAGGATTTTGTCTTGGCTGTCAAGTGTTTTTCCTTGACAGCACTTCAAAAAAGTCTGCTTATGCGCGATATGCACTTACCCCGCAGGGACAATCATGCTGTCCGCCCGATGGGCAAGCATTCCCGGCAACCCCAGCGAAGCGGTTCGGCGGGAAAGAGGAGGAAACGGGCGCAGAGGATAAGAGGCTTCGTGCACAGCGCAGAAAATATTTCTCCTTCTCGCGCTCTTTACTTTTTTCCCGCTTCATGTTAACATAATGCTCATCCCCTTTTACTCTCATTTTCCCCTCGAAAGGAGCCCCAAACCATGAAAAACAAGCTGAAGCAGATCGCCGCATCGATACTGACGCTGGCGCTGCTGGCCGTGCCGGTTCTGGCTGCGGCAGAGTCTGTCGGGAGCAATTCTCTGAATGTGGCAGACGGAACCGTCTATACATACAGCACCCAGGCTGTCACCTCCGATTCCGGCAAGCAGACCAATCTGCACGAGAACATCTTTACCTATAAAAAAGAGGCGCAGGTGCGTCCCGTCGTCGCCTTCGGCACGACGCTCTATGGCACCAGCCCCATGAACAAGACCATCAAGACCCTTGAGGAACAGGGCTACAGCATGGTCGCGGGAATCAACGGCTCGTTCTTCGACCGCTCGACCGGCATCCCCTACGGCATCGTCATTACAAACAGCATTCTGCGTTCCGGCGGCTCGGCCAATGCGGTCGGCTTTCTGTCCGATGGCTCCGCGCTCATCGGCGACCCGACCGTCGCCGTCACGCTGGACTACGGCGCGGATATACCGCTGGTGCTCAACTATAATAAGGCCATGACGGTGCAGAACGGCGTGCTCCTGTATTCGCAGGACTACGACACCCGCACCAAGAATACCATCGATGGTTATCACGTCATCGTCCGCCCGGTCGGTTCCCGTGCGGCAGAACTGCGTCTCGGGCAGTCGCTGACCGTTGAGGTCATCGGCATGGTGGAGGATACAAAGTCCTGTTCCATTCCGGAGGACGGCTTCCTGCTTGCCATTGCAAACGACACCGCCTATAAAAGCGCACTTGCCGCGCTCAAGGGCATGGTCATGGGCCAGCAGATGACCATACAGGTTACATGCGCCTCCGGCTGGGAGAATGTGACCTCCGCCTGCGGCGGCGGCGACATGCTCGTTGAAAACGGGCAGGTCTGCACGGACTTTACGCTCGATTCCGCAAAGAAAATGGCCGCCCGCACGGCCATCGGCGTCACGAACGACGGCTCGCTCATTCTGTATACCTGCGACGAGGCAGGCAATTCCGACGGACTGACGCTTGCGCAGCTTGCCGAGCGGATGCTTGCGCTCGGCTGCCGGACAGCGCTGAACCTCGACGGCGGCGGCTCGACCGCCGCAGGCGTCACCTACCCCGGCTACGCCTCCGGTGCGACGGCGAACGTGCCGTCTGACGGCAAACTGCGCGAATGCGCGAACTTCATCTTCCTCGTTCGTCAGAAGCAGGACGCGGGCACGGCCTCGAAGCTGTATCTGTATCCCTTCGGCGGCTACGCACTGCCTGGCGCAAAGATCAGTCTGACCGTCAAGGCTGCTGACAGCAGCTACATGGCAGCTGCCGTTCCGACAAACGTGACCTTCGGCGGCACAAACGTCACGCAGACCTCTGGCAGCACCGTGACGGTCGAGCCCGGCGCACGCGGCGCAGCGACTGTCACCGCAACGGCAGGCAGCCTGCGCGCAAACGCGACATTTACAATCCCCACCGCACCGACCTCCATCACCATCAAGCACGAAGGCAAGAACACGCCGCTGACGGCGCTGCATGTGGCGGGCGGCAGCAAGACAGACCTGACGGCAACGGCATGGTACTACGGCAATCAGGTCTATTCCGCCGATGAAAGCTTTAGTTGGGCCGTGACGGGCGGAATTGGAGAGATCGACGAAAGTGGTGTCTTCGCCGCTGCCAAGACCGGTTCGGACCTGAACGGCACGATCACCGTCTCCTATGGGGAAACGTCGTTTGCCCTCAAAGTCACGGTCGGCTCTTCGCAGCCGTTTGCCGACACAAAAGGCCACTGGGCCGAAAGCTACATCACGGACCTCTATTATGCAGGCACGCTACAGGGCTCCACAAAGGACGGCAAACTCTATTACCGCCCCGATGCCAGCATGACGCGGCAGGAGTTCATCGTCGCCATGATGCGCTATCTCGGCACGGATCTGAGCGCGTATCAGACCGTTTCGCTCCCGTTCTCCGACAGCAGTTCGATCGCAGACTGGGCAAAATCCGCAATGCAGGCGGCCTATTCGCTCGGCTATCTCACGGGTTCCAAAACAAACGGCCAGCTTCTGGCTAAGCCCGGCGCGACAATTTCACGTCAGGAAGCCATGACGATCCTCTCGCGCACAAAGGACTTCCCCGAAGCTGATCTTAACACGCTCTCCGCTTTCTCCGACAGCGGAAAGATTGCTGACTGGGCAAAAACTGCACTTGCGCAGATGGCGCAGCAGAAGATCATCAGCGGCTCAAAGGGCAAGCTGAACCCCACCGGCAAGGTCACGCGCGCGGAGGTCGCAAAAATGCTCTATATGCTCTCGGAACTGTAAGGCCGGGAATTTGATGCAGGCGTCCTGTATATATACAGGACGCCTGCATATTTATTTTTGTGCATGCGCACGCTTTTTTTGCGGAATTGTGCAATCTGCCGCTTTTAAGGACGCACATCCCAATAGAGTTGTATGGTTTTTTATTCATTTTCCCTTGACATTATGCGCTTCGTGTGTATAATTATGAGCATACAAAATAACACAGACGACGCACAGCGCGTCACAGGAGGAACTGAATATGAAAAAGTATCTTGCACTGCTGCTTGCAGCCATCATGGCGCTGAGCCTTGCGGCCTGCGCTTCCACCTCTAAGACCGAAGAGACCGCCTCCGCCAAGCTGACCATGGCGACTGAGGCCACCTTCCCGCCGTATGAATACTATGACGGCGACGCCATCGTCGGCATCGACGTGGAAGTCGCGCAGGCCATCGCCGAAAAGCTTGGCATGGAACTGGAAGTCACCGACATCGCGTTCGACTCCATCATCCCCGGCATCCAGACCGGCAAGTATGACATGGGCATGGCCGGTATGACCGTAACGGACGAGCGCAAAGAACAGGTCAACTTCTCCGATTCCTACGCCACAGGCGTGCAGGTCGTCATCGTCAAGGACGACAGTCCCATCACCTCGGTCGATGATCTGTTCGCGGACGGCGCCAGCACTGTCGTCGGCACGCAGGCAGGCACCACGGGCTTTATCTATGCCACGTCCGACATTGAAGACGCCGGTCTTGGCACCGTCAAGTCCTTCGGCAAGACGACCGACGCCGTCGAAGCCCTGAAGAACGGGCAGGTTGACTGCGTCATTCTCGACAATGAGCCTGCGAAGGCGCTGGTCGCGGCCAACGAAGGCCTGCACATCCTCGACACCGAATATGCCGTTGAGGATTATGCCATTGCCATCGCCAAGGAAAACACCGACCTGCTGGAGAAGGTCAACAAGGCGCTGTCCGAATTGACCGCCGACGGCACGCTGCAGTCCATCGTTGACAAGTACATCGGCAAATAAAAATTCAATCTGTATCTTCGCAACGGGACGGAGCGATGCTCCGCCCCGCTGCTTCGTGCCATACGACTTTATAGAAAAGAGGGAGCGCTTCGCCCATGACAGAATGGTTTCGGACATGGATTGCAAAGGTCGCCAAGGACTTTGTCACCTGCTTCATCACCAAAGATCGCTGGAAATATATCGTAAAGGGTCTGGGCAATACGCTCCAGATCGCGCTGGCCGCCGTGCTGCTCGGTATCCTGATCGGCACGATCGTCGCCATTATCCGCTCGACGCACGACAAGACGCATGAAACCATGCGTCCCGGCCCCGGCCGGACGCTTCTGAACATCGCAAACTGGCTCTGCAAAGTCTATCTGACCGTCATCCGCGGTACACCTGCAATGATCCAGATTCTCATCATGTTCTTCGTCGTCTTCTCCACCGCGCGCAACGGTACACCCGTCGCCATGCTGACATTCGGCATCAACTCCGGCGCTTACGTCGCCGAGATCATCCGCGGCGGCATCATGGCTGTCGATGAAGGACAGAATGAGGCAGGCCGGTCGCTCGGCCTCAACTTTGCGCAGACGATGCTCTATATCATCATCCCGCAGGCGCTCAAAAACGTGCTGCCCGCGCTGGCGAATGAGTTTATCGTGCTGCTGAAGGAAACGTCTGTCGCCTGCTATGTGGCCGTCAACGATCTGACCAAGGGCGGCGAGATCATCCGTTCGCAGACCTACATTCAGGCTATGCCGCTGTTGATCGTCGCGGCTCTGTACCTCATCATGGTTGTGTTCTTCTCGCATCTGGTAAGCAAGCTGGAAAGGAGGCTGCGCAGCAGTGACCACTGACGTTCTGATTCAGGTCCATGACCTGAAAAAGCATTTTACCGGCGCGTCCGCCATCAAGGCGCTCGACGGCGTTTCGGTCGATATCAAGCGGGGCGAGGTTGTCGTCGTAATCGGCCCGTCCGGCTCTGGTAAGTCCACATTTCTGCGATGCCTCAATCTGCTGGAGGTCCCGACGGGTGGGCAGATTTTGTTCAATGGCGTCGATATCACTGACAAAAGCTGCAACATCAACCTCCACCGGCAGAAGATGGGCATGGTGTTCCAGCATTTCAATCTTTTCCCGCACATGACCATCCTGCGAAACATGACTCTCGCGCCCGTGAAACTCCTGCATAAATCGCAGGAGGCGGCGGACGCGCAGGCGCTGAAGCTTTTGCAGCGCGTCGGCCTCGGCGACCGAGGAAATGCGTACCCCGCGCAGCTGTCCGGCGGACAGAAGCAGCGCGTGGCCATTGTCCGCGCGCTTATGATGGAGCCGGAGGTCATGCTCTTCGATGAGCCGACAAGCGCGCTCGACCCGGAGATGGTCGGAGAGGTTCTGGAGGTCATGAAGGAGTTGGCGCACGACGGCATGACAATGGTCGTCGTCACGCACGAGATGGGCTTTGCCCGTGAGGTCGGCAGCCGCGTGCTGTTCATGGCCGCCGGTAAACTCGTCGAGCAGGGAACCCCTGAGCAGATCTTTGAGCACCCGCAAAATCCGCGCTTGCAGGATTTTCTGGGGAAGGTTCTGTAAAAAGTCCGGCCCGCTGCAAAGAACGCAGCGGGCCGGTTTTGTATGAAACACGGGCGCGGGAGCGCCCCAAGGCATCCCCGGAGGAAGGCTTCGATGTGCGCACGCGTTCATGCCTCCCGATCGTCGCGGATGAACATGAGGATGAAGCTGACAAGCAGCAATCCGCAGCAGATCCAGATGGCGCGGATATCGGTGAACTCTGTCACGAGACTGCCGAGGCCCGCGCCTGCGGCGAAGACGAGAATGACGCCGAAATAGGTCTTTGCCGCGTCGAGCGATGCGCGGTTATGGCCGCGCAGATATTCGCCCAACGCCTCCGCCGCACAGCGGAGATTGCCGATGCACATGGTACTGGCATAGACATGGCCGTGGATTTTATGGAAGGTATGCACCTGCATGGCACATACGAACGAGACAAGTGCGTTTGCCAGCGGGTCGAGCGTGTGCGGCAGGAAGCCGACGGCGCACAGAAACACGATCTCCTGCAATAGCACCAGCTGCCGCCAGTGCAGCTGCCGGAAATTGCGGAAGCGGATATGGATGAATTCCGCCGCCATTGTCCCGAGCACGAAGGACAAAATCGGAATGAGATATTTCAGGCACACGGCCCAGTCGCCCCGCAGGAGCGCTGCGCTCAGAAGCACGATGTTGCCGGTCTGCGCGTTGGCAAAGACCTGACCGCGGCTGATATAGGTATAGGCGTCCTGAAAGCCGCCGGAGAGCGTAACAAAGACCGCCGCGCGGAAGGTATCGGACATCTGCCCGTGAAAATGATGACTGTGCTGCATACCGCACCTCGTTTGAGACATACTCGCGCCGGGAAGCGGCGCAAACGCCACATATTATATGTGATAAGCGAAAAAAAGTAAACCCTTTTTGCAAAAAGCGCTTGACCTTGCAAGCATTGCAAAGTTTATCATGCAGCAAAAGAGCGGGGTGGCGGAATATCATGGAACTGGATCTGACAAGAGGAAGCGTTTTAAAGAACGTCGTGCGGTTTTCGCTGCCGTATCTGCTGTCTTATTTTCTGCAGACACTCTATGGCATGGCTGATCTGTTCATCATCGGACAGTATGCAGGCGTGGAGGCAACAACGACAGTGTCCGTCGGCTCGCAGGTGATGCACATGCTGACCGTGATGATCGTGGGGCTTGCAATGGGCACGACGGTATCCATCGCGCAGTCTGTAGGCGCAAAAGACCACGCGCGCACCGCCGTTGGGACAGATCGAACAGATTGAAAGCGAGCCCTGCCGCCTGTTCTGGATCGGCCAGACGCTGCGCATCACGGATTGCAGCGAGTTGGAACTGCCGACCATCCAGCTTGCGCAGCGGCAGGCAGAGGCGCTGATTTTTCTCGGCAAGGTCGGCGCGAGCGTGTCTGAGGCGCATCTGCGGGCAGGGAACTTTTTGCAGTACGACGGAATGTTCCTTGCGCTTGAGAAGGAGGACACCTTCGAGGGCGACGTGACGGAGTTGGAACGGAGCCAGTGCGTGCGCGTCCGCTTCCGGGGCAGCCATCTGCAAGCACCGGAACAGTATGCGCGTCTGCTTGCGTACATCGATGCGCACGCTCTGACCCCGGCGGGCTTTTCCCGCGAGATCACAATGATCGACTACGGCCTGACCAGCGACCCTGAAAAATTCGTGACCGAAATCACCATCCCGGTGCACAGTTCCAAATAGACGGAATTTTTTTGCCTGAGGTGTTGTTTTATGCTGGATTTCGTTGTATACTGGAGGCTAGATAACAGCGGAAAACCGCATAATGGAGGTAATATACCATGTTTACAAAGCTGATCGACGCATTGAAGGCAACCCGCCGCACCATCGTCTTTACCGAAGGCCCTGACGCCCGTATTCTCGAAGCGGCAGACCGCCTCATCAAGGACGATCTGATGAACGTCATTCTCATCGGCAATGTTGACGAGGTTAAGGCCGCAGCAGAAAAGGGCGGCTTCGACATTGCAAAGGCCGAGATCATCGACCCGGCAACCTATGCCGGCAAGGACGAAATGGTTCAGAAGATGGTCGAACTGCGCAAGGGCAAGATGTCTGAGGAAGACTGCCGCAAGGCACTCGCCAAGGGCAATTATTTCGGCACCATGCTTGTCAAGATGGGCAAGGCCGACGCACTGCTCGGCGGCGCGACCTATTCCACTGCCGATACCGTCCGTCCGGCGCTGCAGCTGGTCAAGACGAAGAAAGGCGCGCATCTGGTGTCCTCTTCCTTCATCCTCTTCCGCAAGGACAAGGACGGCAACGACGAAAAGTACTGCATGGGCGACTGCGCCATCAACATCGACTATCAGGATACCGTTGACAAGGCAACCGGCGAAGTGACCTTCACGGCCGCACAGAAGCTGGCTGAGGTCGCAGTCGAGTCCGCCCGCACGGCAGAGTTCTTCGGCATCGACCCGAAGGTCGCGCTGCTGTCCTTCTCGACGAAGGGCTCCGGCAAGGGCGGTACGGTCCAACTCAGCCACGATGCCACCATCGAAGCGCAGAAGCTCGCGCCCGAACTGGCAATCGACGGCGAAATGCAGTTTGATGCGGCTGTTTCCCCGGTCGTCGGCCAGCTGAAGTTCCCCGGCAGCAAGGTAGCAGGCTATGCCAACACCTTTATTTTCCCGTGCATTGAGGCTGGCAACATTGGCTACAAGATTGCCCAGCGCCTCGGCGGCTTCGAGGCTTACGGCCCCATCCTGCAGGGCCTGAACGCCCCCATCAACGACCTCTCCCGCGGCTGCAACGCCGACGAGGTCTACAAGATGGCCATCATCACCGCTGGTATGGCGTAAACTGTAATATTATGGAATTTACGTAAATTCGAACAGAATCTGTAGGGGCTGACGACACTGTCCGCCCGCAGAACGCAGTGTTTTTTTGAAAATCTGCGGCGAATTTGCCACATTTTTGAGGCCGACAGAGTCGTCGGCCCCTACGCACTCCGTCAAAGCCAAAACGCGAGCTTCGCTTGCGTTTTGGAGCGGAAGAAGGAAGCCGACAGGATCAGCATCCCTGCTTTGCAAGGATGCGTTCCGAAAGGCTTTCTTCTGACGAGGTGTCCTGCGCCACCTGAAAAACTTCGTGGGGATACTGCCGTAAGGCAGCATCCCCACATCTTTGCCTATTTGTCTTTTTACCGGAGTATTTTTTCTTATGAAACTAACTGATTATCTGGGCGATAAGCCCTTCTGGCGCGTGACCGTGAAGCTGGCGGTCCCGGTCGCGCTGCAAAACGTATTGACAAGTTCGTTCCAGCTGGTTGACACGCTGATGGTATCACAGCTGGGCGACGTGACGCTCTCCGCCGTCGGTATGGCGGCTCAGTGGGGCTGGCTGTGCGGCCTTCTGGGCTTCGGCCTTTGCTCCGGCATGAGCGTGTTCATCTCGCAGTATTGGGGTGTCAAGGATCTCAAGGGAATCCGGCGCGTGATGGGTATTGGACTCATGTTGGCGATGTTTGTCTCGCTCTGTTTTCTGGCCGTCGCGCTGGCGGCGCCCGCATGGGTCATCGGCCTGTTCAATCAGGAGCCTGCCGTCATAGAGGCGGGCTGCCGGTATCTTCGCATCGTCTGTTTCTCCTACCCTGCTGTCGCACTGACATATCTGCTGTCCAACGTCCTGCGCGGCACAGAGCGCGTCCGCCTGCCGCTCTATGTCTCCATCGTCACGACCATCGCCAACGCCTTTGCGGACTATGGCCTGATCTTCGGCGCGTTCGGCCTGCCGCGGCTCGGCGTAGAGGGCGCGGCCATCGCAACGTGCATTTCGTCGTGGCTGGGCCCGGTGCTGATTCTGATTTTCTCAGCGTTTGAGAAAAACCTGCTGATGGGTCCGGTGCGGGAGTTGTTCACGTTTTCGTGGAAGCAGCTGGGTGAGTTCTGTGCCCGCGCGCTGCCCGTCATGTCGAACGAAGGTCTGTGGGCACTCGGTATGCTCACGCTTAACCGCATTTACGCCAACATGGGCTATGAATATTATGCGGGCATGACCATCTTCAAGACGTTTTCTGAACTTGCTTTTGCGTTCTATGTCGGCCTCGGCAACGCCTGTGTCATCATGGTCGGCAAGTCTATCGGCAGCGGCAAAATCCGGCGCGGCGTAGCCGACGCCCGGCGCTTTTCCGTGCTGGTGCCGCTGATGGGCCTTGTTGTGGGCCTGACGATGATCGCTGCGCGGCACCCGCTCGTCTCCCTGTTCGCCATGGGCGACAATCTTTCGGCCACGACTATCTCGACAGCCTACGCCGTGACGATCTTCTGTTCGCTGGAATACTGCTTCCGCAATATCTCCTATGTGCAGGTCGTAGGCGTGTTCCGCTCCGGCGGCGATACGCTGACAGGCATGATCTTCGACCTTGCAAGTCTCTGGGTCGTCGCCATCCCGCTGGCACTGCTGAGCGCGCGGGTGCTGCACCTGTCGTTCCTCGGCGTCGTGATTCTCGCGTATCTGGGCGAGGATATTCCGAAGAGCATTTTGTGCCTGATCCATTTTAAGTCCATGCGCTGGCTCAAGCCCGTCACCGAAGAAGGCCGCGCCGGATTGAAGGCGTACCGTGAGGAAGCATGACACGCTTCCGGACATACAGTTTGTAGAAATCCATGCCGGTCACAAGCCGTTCGCAGCAAAGAAGCGTTACGGATGTGACCGGCATCGACTTTTAAATAAAAGCTGCAGCATCCTGCTGCGGAGCCGCTCCGCCCCGGTGTGCTGTGTAGAAAGCTTGCTTGTCGAATTTTCACAATTCCGCAGATTCCGGGCAGCTTTTCTTTTTGCATTTTTGATTCTTTACATTAGCGAATCAGTATGGTAAATTATTAGCACGATAAACAAAGCGACACCCCATCCAATACTTTCAGGAGGAACAGAAAATGAAAAAGATGACCGCTCTGCTGCTGGCTGTGCTGATGGTTCTGTCCATGGCAGCCTGTGCGTCCAAACCCGCCGAGGAATCCGATCTTGCCTACATTCAGGACAAGGGCACGCTCGTGGTCGGCATTACCGATTTTGCCCCGATGGACTACCAGAACGAATCCGGCGAATGGATTGGCTTTGACGCCGATCTGGCCAAGGCCTTTGCCGATTCCCTCGGCGTCAAGGTGGAATTCGTCGAGATCGTCTGGGACAACAAGGTTCTGGAGCTTGACAGCAAGACCATCGACTGCGTCTGGAACGGCATGACGCTCACGCCCGAGGTCACAAGCGCCATGGCGTGCTCCAACGCCTACTGCAACAACGCGCAGGTCGTGATCGTCCCGGCTGATAAGGCCGCCGACTATCAGACCGTCGAATCCGTCAAGGATCTGACCTTTGCCGCCGAAGCCGGTTCCGCCGGTGAAGCTGAACTGAACGCTCTCGGCTACAGCGTTACGCCTGTCTCCGCACAGTCTGACGCGCTGATGGAGGTGGCTGCCGGTACGTCTGATGCCGCCGTCATCGACTCTCTCATGGCTGCCGCCATGGTCGGCGAGGGCACGGGCTATGCGAACCTCACTTACACCTGCGGCCTCAACTCCGAAGAGTACGGCGTCGGCTTCCGCAAGGGCTCCGACCTCGTCCAGAAGCTGAACGATTTCTTCAAAGCAAGCTATGCCGACGGCTCCATACTGAAGATCGCAGAGACTTACGGCGTACAGGCTGCCGTCATCGAACAGAAGTGATTGACACAGCGCTGCTTTTCCAGTAAGATAGACAACGGTTTCCCCGGCGGAGCTGCCGCCGGGGAAACCGCCGTGTCCAGACTAACGACAGGCGGTACATACCATGACGACATTTTCCGAACAGTTCCCCATTGTATTTCAGGCGCTGAATATTGGCTTTTTACAGACGCTCAAGCTGTTTTTCGTGACGCTCATCGGCGCGATCCCGCTGGGCCTGATCATTTCCTTCGGCTCTATGAGCAGCTGGGCTCCGCTCGGCTTTCTGCGCCCGCATCTTAAAAATCTGCCCAAAAACACGAAACTGACGTGGTGGCAGCGGTTCCAGATCTGGTGCTATGTGGACTTCAAGCCCATCCGGATCATCGTGCGCTTTATCATTTGGGTCGTGCGCGGCACGCCGCTGATGCTGCAGCTGCTGGTGTTCTATTATTTTCCCGGCCTTGTGCTGGGCAAAAACATCTGGGGCGGCGGCGAAGCCGGGCGCTTCCTCGCGTCCTCCATCGCGTTCATTTTCAATTACGCGTGCTATTTCTCCGAGATTTTCCGCGGCGGCATCCAGGGCGTGCCCAAGGGCCAGCAGGAGGCCGGGCAGGTGCTCGGCATGACGAATACGCAGATTTTCTTCAAGGTCACGCTTCTGCAGATGGTCAAGCGCATCGTGCCGCCCATGTCCAACGAGATCATCACGCTGGTCAAGGATACATCCCTGTCCCGCATCATCGCCCTGCAGGAGATCATCTGGGCCGGTCAGGCATTTTTAAAGGGCTCGCAGGGCATTTCCGGCGCAATCTGGCCCCTGTTCTTCACTGGCATTTATTATCTGCTGTTCTCCGGCGTTTTGCAGCTGCTGCTTGACGCGCTGGAGAAAAGGCTGGACTATTTCAAGGCGTAAGGAGGCGGCAGTATGTCTGTTCTGGAAGTCAGAAACCTGAAAAAAAGCTTCGACAAGGATACCGTCGTCCTGAAGGGCGTCGATTTCTCGCTCGAAAAGGGCGAGACGGTCGCCATTATCGGCTCGTCCGGCAGCGGCAAAACGACGCTGCTGCGCTGCCTCAATTTCCTGACCGTCCCCGACGAGGGACAGATCGTGGTGAACGATGAAACGCTCTTCGACGACGCCGACCCCAATACGCAGAAGGAGCGCGAAATCCGCCGCAAGCGGCTGCACTTCGGCCTCGTGTTCCAGAATTTCAACTTGTTCCCGCAGTATACGGCCCGGCAGAATGTCATGCTGGCAAGCGAACTGCTGGCAAAGGAGCAGCCGGATTACAAAACGCGAAAAAAACAGGTCCACGCACAGATTGCCGCCCGTGCAGAGGAACTTTTGACGCAAGTCGGGCTGAAGGAAAAGATGGATCTCTATCCGCATCAGCTTTCCGGCGGTCAGCAGCAGCGTGTGGCTATTGCCCGTGCACTCGCAATGGATCCTATCTGCATGCTCTTTGACGAACCGACCTCTGCACTTGACCCGGAAATGATTAATGAAGTGCTTGATGTCATGGTGAGCCTCGCCAAGGAAGGTATGACCATGATGGTTGTTACCCACGAAATGGGCTTTGCCAAAAAAGTGGCCGATCACGTCATCTTCATGGATGCCGGTGAGATCATCGAAAATCTGCCGGCCGAACAGTTCTTCAATCAGCCGCACACTGAACGTGCCCAAAAGTTCCTCTCGAAGATCCTCAATCACTGATCTCGATTGACTTTTCGCATTCCACCCCCTGTAGACGATCCTCGAAAAATAGGATCGGTCAGGGGGTTTCTTTTTTGAGCGGATTTGAACGGGTTTGGTACTCTTTGTTGCGATGTGCCTCAAGCATCCCGCGTGCCAACCGCTCTGCCTTATCATTATGGGTTGCCTGTAATTTCATTTGCCGAAGGTTTTCAACATGACTGAAACGCACTTTGATGCGAATGCCGCGCTCAAACTCGGACAAGACGTGCTTTCGCACGAAGCGGATGCCATCCTCGCAGCATCACGTCGCATCGGAGAAACGCCCGATTTTGCTCAGGCCGTTAAAGCAATTTTGGGCTGCCGCGGCCGATTGGTTGTCTCCGGAGTTGGCAAGTCCGGCCACATTGGCAGAAAGCTTGCGGCAACTTTTGCTTCAACAGGCACTCCTGCATTTTTCGTGCATGCCGGCGAAGCCGCACACGGTGATCTTGGCATGATCACGAGTGAAGACATTGTTCTTGGCATTTCATATTCGGGCGAAACTCAGGAGCTGCTGATGATCGTCCCGATTCTGAAGCGTGAAGGAGCAATCCTGATCGCCATGACCGGTAACCCAGAATCTACGCTGGCCCAGCATGCGGATTTGCACATCAACTGTCATGTCGATCGCGAAGCCTGTCCGCTCAATCTGGCTCCAACCAGTTCGACGACGACAACCCTCGCTCTTGGCGATGCGCTAGCCGTAGCCTGCCTGTCCGCCAAAGGTTTCAGTCAGGAAGATTTTGCCCGTAGCCATCCAGGCGGAGCACTCGGGCGCCGACTGCTCCTCCATGTGCGGGACATTATGCGCACAGGAGACGAACTGCCTCGCGTGACAGCTGATGTCCGCGTACTCGATGCTGTTCGAGAAATTACCAAGAAGCACATCGGCATGACGGCAGTTGTTGATTCAGACAACCGCGTTATTGGTATCTTCACCGAAGGGGACCTGCGCCGTCTGATTGAGCGCATGGGCGACGTTCGAGACGTCATGATGCGCGACGTTATGACGCCCTCGCCGCACACTATTTCGCCCGACGAGCTTGCAGCCGCAGCCGTCAAAGCGCTCGAAGCATTCCAGTGCAACCAACTGCTTGTCGTTGATGCCGACAACCACCTTGTCGGTGCACTCCATATGCACGACCTTATGAACGCAAGAGTGCTCTGATGACCAAGACCTTCGACCAACGAGCTCAGACAATCCGTTTGCTTGTTCTGGATGTTGACGGTGTACTCACTGACGGATCGCTCACCTTCACCGGCGAGGGTGAACTTTCGAAAACATTCAATGTACGTGACGGTTTGGGCATCAAACTTCTGCAGGCAGCCGGCATTGAAGTGGCTATTCTCACGGGGAGAACCTCATCAATCGTCGCGCACCGCGCGGATGAGCTCGGCATGACCCGTGTTGAGCAGGGCAAACTGCGCAAGCTTCCCACACTCAAAAAGATGCTGACCGAAGCGAAGCTTCAGCCTGAAAACATCGCCTATATGGGAGATGATCTTCCAGATATTCCCTGCCTGAAACTTGCGGGTCTGGCCGCTACGCCTGCCGATGGCAGCCCCGAGCTCGACGCCGTTGTTGACTGGCGCGCGCCCGTCCCTGGCGGACGAGGAGCGGTACGTGCCTTCGCAGAACGCATCCTTCGTGCGCAAGGGAAGTGGGAGCCCATTATTGCTGCCGCACTTGCGGAGGAATAAAAATGGCGCACCGCCGCATGATCATCCGCGAAAGGCTTACAGCCATTATTGGCTCTGCCATTCTCTTCGCACTCGTTGCGACAAGCTATTGGTACTCCATTCAAACACAGGTTGCCGGACTTAAGTACGTCCCGAGCGAAATG
>OGMF01002370.1_pt1 | contig 16267 bp, 13 predicted proteins | sample 1572921 | NCBI WGS metagenome assembly OGMF01 (sample SAMEA2581919, study PRJEB24529) | metagenome | biome: Human gut stool | place: China | collected 2011
TAATTTTTCATTCAAAGTATCCCGTCTGCTGAAAATGCAGCGGGATATTTTGCGTTTTGCCGCCGCTGCGGCCTTGCCAGCGCCGGGCAGAACCGTTATACTGTAACATGAAATATCAGGTTTTGTGAAAGGTTTTGCGTTATGGAACAAACACGTTCGACCCTGCTGAAACGCGGCCTCACCCCCTGGGGCAAAGCGGGGGCCGCGCTCGGCATCGGGGTACTGGTCCTGGCAGCCGTCGGGCTGCTCTTCCCCACCGGGGCGGCATTCTTCCCGCTGGTGAGCCTGTGGTGCAGCTGTGCGCTGTTCTACGGGGCGCTGTGGGTGCTGCGGGTGTCCGGCGTTACGCTGGACTTCTTCCACCGGGCCGTCCTTGTGGGCTGCTGGGCGGCGGCGGTGCTCTATTTCTACTGGGCGCTGGGGCGGCGCGATTTCGTCTACGCCTGGGACTACGCCAACTACCTCGTCAAGCAATACAGCGCCGAGGCGGCCTTTGCTGCCGGCCCGGCGGCGGGCTTCGCGTACATCTTCGGCTCCTTCGCAGAGGACTACACCAATTTCATCACCCTGTTCACCGAGTTTCCCTTCTGCCTGACGGCCCGCACCGGCGACAGCTATGCGTTCAGCCAGGTGTTCTGCGTCCTGCCCAGCCTGATGGTGCTGCTGGCGGGCGTGGTCATCAAGGTGGGGCAGATGCTCCGGGTGAAGAACCGGTTCTATTACTTCCTCATCGGCTTTTCGTGGCTGCTCACCTTCCCGTTTCTGCGGATGAGCGCGATGCTGGCCCAGCCGGACTGGTTCGGCCTCATCTTCGCCTTCGCCATTCTGGTGCTGACGCTGGACTACCGCTTTGAACAGCTGGAACCGGGCCGGTTCGCCCTCCTCTTTCTGGCCACGGCAGCGGTCATTCTGACCCGCCGGTGGTATCTCTACTTCGTGGTCGGCTACTACTTTTCCTACGCACTGCTGCTTCTGGTCAGCAGCGCAAAACTCGCCAGGACCGACAAGGCGCTGGCCGTCCGCCGGGTGCGCAACCTCATGGCCTTCGGCCTCTGCGCCCTGGTCGCGATGGTCGCCCTGCTCTGGCCCATGGTCCGCAAGATCCTGGCCTTTGACTACTCCGACCGCTATTCTTACTACAACGTCGGCGGCATGGCCACTGAGCTTTACTACCACATCCTCCGCATCGGCCTGCTGAACTTCATCCTCATCGGGCTGGGCGTCGCAGATGCCTTCCGCCGCAAGCGGTTCGCCCTGCCCGCGCTGGGTGCCTGTGAGCTGGCGGTCAGCCTCGTGCTCTTCACGCGGGTGCAGAACACCGGCTCCCACCAGATGCTCCTCTTCCTCCCCGCCTACTTCCTGCTCTTTCTGGCAGGCGCTGCGGCGCTGGCGGAGGGCATCGAGCGCCGCAAGGCCCTCAAGCTGGGCTACTGGGCGTTCACACTGGTGTTTGCCGTGTCGGTGCGCTGCTCGCCGCTGACGGTGGTGGCCCTGCCCGATTTTCTCATCGACCACTTTCCGCTCAAGAGCACCGCAGAATTTGTCCGGCTCGACGGCCTGACCTGCGACCGCAGGGACCTGAGCCAGCTGCAGGCTGTGACCGAATGGCTCAGCGTCCACCTCGGCGACGGCGAGACCGCGTACATGATCACCGACGACATGCTCTACAACCCCGGCCATCTGCGCAACTGCCTGCTGCCGGAGCAGCCGCTGGACGGCAAACTGCCGGACAGCTTCTCGGTGCCGGGCACCCACAACTTCCCCATGAGCTTCTTTGAGGCAAAGTATGTCGTCACCGTTGACCCCTACCCCCTCTCCTACGCATCGGACACGGAGCTGGGCCACAAGCTGAACGCCAAATTCGCCGAGCTGCGGGACGGCACCCACACCCTTGCCGCCACATTCGATATGGGCAACGGCTACACCTTCACCATCTGGGAGCGGGTCGCCGCCCCCACCCGTGCGGAAGTGGAGACCTACCTCCACGTCTTCGACGCCGAAAATGCCCAATACCCCGAAATGTTCTCGCAGGTCGCCGAGAGCTGGCTTGCCGCCCACGGGTTATAACACCGCACCCTCTCATTTTTCGAATAAACGTTCTATCGTCAGAAGGAGTATTGCAAAATGGAAAATCAGCAGAACAATTTCCCTGAAGTAAAGCTCGGACCGTATAAAGGGCTGGCCGTCACCCGCCATGTGCGCGGCATTTCCGAGAAGACGCTGGACATCGAGATGGTCCACCAGACCCGGATGCGCGCCACCTACCACAACTCCACCGCGGCCGCGAAGCGCGGCAGCCGGGTGCTGCTGGATTTCGCCGGTTTCATGGACGGCCAGGAGATTCCCGACAGCCGGATGGAGAAGGTCATGGTCGTGCTGGGCGACGGCAAGCTGATGCCTGCCGCCGAGCAGGCCATCTATGGCCACAAAGCCGGTGAGACCTTCCGGTTCGACTTCACCTATCCGACCGCGTTCCGTGTACCGGAGCTTTCCGGCAAGACGGCGCAGTTCGAGATCACGCTCCACTCCGTGGCCGAGAAGACCACCCCGGAGCTGACCGAGGAGTTCGCACAGTCTGCCGGTTATGCGTCCCTCGCCGCCATGCGGGAGGCCGTCCGCGCCAAAAAGCAGAAGATCCACGAAGACGGTGCCGACCGCGCCGCCGGGCAGAAGCTGCTAGAGATGGCCGGTGCCAACCTGACCGTCACCGTGCCGGAGGCCGTGCTCGACCGCACCGCCGACAACGAGATGAAGCTGCTGAGCCAGCGCCTGAGCCGCAGCGGCATCAGCATGGAGCAGCACTGCAAGAACAGCCGCACCACCGCCGAGGCTCTGCGGGCAGGCTACCGCGCCGACGCTGAGCGGAAGATCCGCACCATGTACGCGGCCCGCGCCATCGCAGAGTCCGAGAACATCACCGTCCGGCCCGAAGAGGTCAACGCCGAATACCGCCGCCTCTCCGTGCAGCAGGACACCCCCGAAGCCGACATCCGCCGTGTGCTGGCCCCGGAGACCGTGGCCGCTGCTCTGGCTGCCCAGAAGGTCCAGCGCTTTTTGCTGGACAACGCCGTCGTGACTTCGGTCATGGACCCGGATAAGGAGTGATTCGATGAGTTTCTTTACGCGCTACGCCATGGATGCGCTGATGAAGACCACCCACCCGGAGATCAACCGCAGACAGTGCTGGAACCTGCACCCGCACCGCACCCCCTGCACGGCCTGCAAGGACATCTGCCCCTTTGGGGATGCGATCTTCACCCGCCCGAATCTCGTCAAGGACTGGGACCCCTGCACCGACTGCGGCCTCTGCGTCTCCGCCTGCCGCAGCGGCTGCATCGCCCCCTCGCCGGAGCAGGTCCAGCGGGACACGGCCCCCGCCGACAGCGACAACGACACCGTCTGGATCGGCTGCGAGAAGAGCACCCGCAAGAACACCCTCGTCCGGGCCTGCGTATCGGCCCTCTCGTGGGAGGCGCTGGCCTATCTGGCCCTGAACAAAAAGGTCGTGCTGGACCTGACCCCCTGCGGCGAGTGCGAGAACGACGTCTGCGCCGAACATCTGCGCAACGAGCTCACCCGTCTGGTGGAATTTTTCGGCCAGCCCCTCTTTGAGGCCCGGTTCACCCTGGCCTACGAGCAGGATGCGGCCCCCTTCCACAGCAAGGAATACTCCCGCCGCGAGATGATGGAGCAGGTGACGGCCGGCTCCAAGGCGGGCACGAAGCAGCTGCTCCGGATGCTGCCCGGCCTGCGAGACGATGACCAGAGCGCGGTGGACTTCCGTCTGTTGCTGCACCAGCGCACCAAGCAGCTGAAAGCTGCCAGCGAAACGCCCCTCAAATACGGCTACCACCTGCCCAATTTCACCCAGAAGTGCTTTGCCTGCGGCCGGTGCGAAAAGGCCTGCCGCGCCGGGGCCATCCGCTTCGAGGATCTGCCCGACGGCCAGACCCGCGCGGTCATCACGCCGTGGAAGTGCAGTGAGTGCGGCGTCTGCGTTGCCACCTGCTCCAACGGCGGTCTGGACGGGCTGAAGCTCCGCCAGCTGACCACGCTGGGCCCGGTGAGCGTTTACAAATGCACCAAGAGCCTCTGCAAGGAGTGCGGCAAGCCCATCGCCCCCACCTGCAAGGACGGCATCTGCTCGGTCTGCCGCATCAAGATCCGCACCAAAAAGCGGCAGGAAGAAGCCGTGGCCAAGGCCAAGGAGCGCCAGGCCGAGCGCGAGGCCAAGCGCGCCGCCGAGGAAGCCGCCAAGGCCCTGGCGGCAGAAGTCCAGGCCGAGTCGGCTGCCACAGCCGCAGAAACGGCCCCCGCCGCCGCTGTGCCGGAAGCGCCCGCTGCCGAAACCAAAATGAATTAAAGAATTGACGTCCGCCCGAAAGGATGCTATACTTTTCGTAACCACACGGCTGTGGTCGGGAGGGACTGTTACAAAGGCGTAACGGAAGGATTCCGTTGCGCCTTTGTTGCAATTCCCCGCTGATGGGAAACAGTGCACCCCAGCCGCTGGCGCACACAAAAACACGAAATACGAAGAAAGAGGGATTTTATCATGGATCATTCGATTTCTCGCCGCCAGTTCCTCAAGGCCAGCGGTCTGGCAGCCGCAGGCGCATGTGCAGCCGGTCTGCTGACCAGCTGCGGCGGCAGCTCCTCTGCCGGCAGCACCGGCAGCGCGGCTTCCGGCACGGTGGACACCTCCAAGTACACCATCCTGTACTCCAGCCAGCCCGCTACCCTGAACTACCTGACCACCGCCACCGATCTGGAAATGGTCGTGGGTGCCAACTGCGTGGATACGCTGGTCGAGTACGACAACAAGGGCGTCATGCGCGAAGGTCTGGCCACCAGCTGGGACTGGGATGCGGACACCCTGACCTGGACCTTCCATCTGCGGGAGGAGAACTGGGTGGACAACAACGGCGAAGTCGTGGCCCCCGTCACCGCGCAGGACTTTGTGGACGCCCTGAAGTACGTTCTGACCCCGGACTACGCCTCCTCCAACGTCGGTCTGGTCACCGCCTACATCGCCGGTGCCGATGACTACTACAACTACTACGTCTACCTGAACAACGCCAACACCGGCGTTGTGGACGACGACGGCACCACCTACACTGCCGACGCCAGCGGTCTGGTCACCGTGACCGCTCCGGACGGCACCGCCAGCACCTATGAGCCGCTGGACTTCGACACCGTGGGCGTCACGGCCGTGGATGACCACACCCTGACCTACACCCTGACCTACGACTTCCCCGGCTTCCTGAGCCTGCTGTGCTACCTGCCCTATGAGCCTGCCTACGGCCCCCTGCTGGACGAGATGGGCGACCAGTACGCCACCTCTGCCGAGACCATGTACAGCTGCGGTGCGTTCTATCTGGCGGATTACGAGTCTCTGGAGACCTGGATCATGAAGAAAAATCCGGAGAACTACGACGCCGACAACGTCTTCATCGAGACCATCAGCCGCATCTACAACGCTGAAGCCGCCGTCAACGGCCCGGAGATGATCAAGCGCGGCGAGATCGACGAAGCCACCATCGGTCCCGATATTCTGGACAGCTGGCTGAGCGACGACACCACCAGGAGCATGGTCTCCATGGACCGCCCCAACACCAACTACACCTACTTCTACATGTTCAACTTCATGCCCTACGCCCACGAGTTCTCCAACTGGAGCGTCGAGGGCGTGGATGCCGAGTATGAGCCGGACAACTGGGCCAAGGCCATCAACAACACCAACTTCCGCAAGGCCTTCCTGTACGGCATCAACAACGCCGTCACACTGGCCGTTTCTGCCCCGGAAGGCTATGACGGCTACAAGCTGAACACCATCACGCCCCCGAACTTCTGCGCCACCACTGCCGGTGTGGACTACACCCAGTGCGGCGACCTGGCCAACATCACCGAGTTCTTCGATGAGGCCAAGGCCAAGGAGTTCCGCGATGCTGCCATCGAGGAGCTGACCGCTGCCGGTGCCACCTTCCCCATCAAGGTGCAGCTGCCCTACAACCCCTCTTCCACCGACTGGGACAAGCAGTGCCAGGTCTTCAAGCAGCAGCTGGAGGGTGTGCTGAACGACGGCTTCGACTTCATTGATGTCATCATCACCGAAGGCCCTGCGGACAGCTTCCTGTCCGCCGTCCGCCGCAACGGCAAGTTCGAGTTCCTGCTCTGCAACTGGGGCGCCGACTACTCCGACCCGGAGACCGAGACCGACCCGTTCTATCAGGCCGAGGATTCCCGCGGGATGCGCTATGCGTATCTGCGCACCGGCGTGGAAGACGGCTTCATCACCGGCGACACAGCGGACGCCATCATGCAGTACATGACCGCCATCGAGGCTGCCAAGCAGATCACCGATGACATCGACGCCCGCTACAAGGCCTTCGCCGATGCCGAGGCCCTGCTCATCAACAACGCGCTGGTCATCCCGCGCGGCATGAGTGTGCCCGCCTATCTGGCCACCCGCCTGAACTACTGGGAGGGCCAGTACGCTTCCACCGGCTTCTCCAACAAGCGCCTGAAGGGCATCCATGTGCTGGACCACTACATCTCCATGGAGGAGTACGAGGCCAACCGCGACGCCCGCTGATTTTTACACCTGACAAAAAATGGCTTCCGGCAGTTGCCGGAAGCCATTTTTCTGTTGTTCAGCTTCTTTTCTTATTCGAGATTCAGTTTATGCTTCATCAGCCAGCGGGTCAGGCAGAAGTAGGCCGCCGCGAAGGCCGAGGTCACAACAAAGCAGAACAGGTAGCCGGAGTCGGCCCCGAACGCTGTGGTCATGGTCTGCATCGGGGTCATTCCATAGGTCGCACCGGTCACGTTCACATCGGCCACCCGATAGGTAATGTCCATGAACAGGTTCACGTGGTTCGTGCCCAGCAGCTTGTCGATCTGGTTTTCCACAATGTTCAGGCCGATAAAGGCGAGAATCACCACATGCTTCCGGAATGGATGGGCGATCATGCAGGCGGCGTAAACGCAGAGGATGAGGTCGGCCAGCCGGGCCAGATTGATGAGGATGGTCCAGAACGTCACCAGCCAGAACCTCGCGCCCAGTTCCCCATACAGCATCCCCCACAGCTGCTTCCAGCTGTCCCAGTCCACCATGCCGAAGGTCTCCGGGTCGAACACGCCGACAGCAACCATGACCGTGATGCAGACGATGCCCACCAGGCCGCTGCACAGCACCCAGACCATGCTGGTGATGAGCTTGGAGAGGATGAGCTGGGTCTCGGTCACGGGCAGGGTGTGCATCAGGTAGCCTTCACGCCCCAGCAGATTTTTATAAAAGCGCTGGACCGTGCTGACAAAACAGAGCACCGCAATGGCGAAGATAACGGAGAGATAGAGGACCATCAGAATGATTTCGATCCGCCCGAAATTCGTATGGTCCGCCCCTGCATTTTCCTGCCGGAACGAAACGCCCAGCACCACGCTCAGCAGCGCCAGCGCCAGATACAGCCCGAAGTACAGGCTTTTGGTGGCCTTGAACTCATATTTCAACAATTGCTTCAGCATTTGAATACCTCCCGGAAATACGCATCGACGCTCTTGCCTTCGGTCTCGCGGATGTCGTCCACGGCGCGGTGGGCGAAGATCTTGCCGTCCTTCAGGAACACGGCCTCGTCCAGCACCGGCTCGATGTCCTCGATGAGATGGGTAGAGATGACGACCGTTGCGTCCTTGCTGTAGTTGGAAATGATCGTGTTCAGGATGTAGTCCCGCGCGGCGGGGTCCACACCGCCGATGGGCTCATCCAGCAGGTAGAGCTTGGCGGCGCGGCTCATGGCCAGCACCAGCTGAACCTTTTCCTTGGTGCCCTTGGAAAGCGTCTTGAGCCGGGCCTTGGGGTCGATGTTCAGCCGGGCCAGCATCTCGTTGGCTTTGGCGGCATCGAACCCGATGTACGCTTTGGCTTCGCAGGGCGTCCCGTAGAAATCCTGGAACATGTTCACCAGCTCTTCCACCCGCATCCAGTCGGGGAGCCAATCGGCATCCGGCAGGTAGGAGACGATCTCCTTCGTCTCCGGGCCGGGGATCATGCCCGCGATCTTCACCACGCCCTCGGTGGGCTGCAGCAGACCGTTTGCCAGTTTGAGCAGCGTGGTCTTGCCGCTGCCGTTCGGGCCCAGCAGGCCGACGATGCGGCCAAAATCAAGGTTCAGGTCAATGCCGTTCAGGGCGGTCTTCTCTTTCCCGTAGGCCTTGGTCAGATGTTCACAGGTCAGGATCTTACTCATGCTGTTTTCCCTCCGTTTCGTTCCAGCTGCGCAGCAGCTCTGCCGCCTGCTGGGGCGTATAGCCGATGCTGCGCATTTTTTCCAAAAAATCTGCTGCGATGTTCCGGGCCGCAGACGCCCGCAGTTGTTCGATCAAATCGGTATCCTCCGTTACAAACCGGCCGCTCGTCCGCTCGGTGCGGACCAGGCCCTCGGCTTCCAGCTGGGCCAGCGCCCGCTGCATCGTGTTGGGGTTGACCCCTGCCGCTGCGGCAAGGTCCCGCACCGAGTCGAGGTGCCCGCCGGGCTGGTAGGTGCCCGCCAGAATTCTGGCTTTGAGCCGTTCCACCAGCTGGGCATAGATCGGCCGGCTGGAATCAAACTGTTCGCTCATGGTCTTCTCTCCTTGTGTCACTGTGTTAAGTGCTTAATACAATGATATACAATTTCGGTTTTTTGTCAAGGGGGTTTCTGCATTTTCTTCCTTCAAAACGCAAAAAAACCCCCAAAGAGGCCGAACGCTTTTGCGTTCGATTCCCTTCGGGGGCTTTGATTCTTTCCGATTCAGCGCGAATCAGCCCTGCTCCTGTGCGGCGCGCTTGGCTTCCAGAGCCAGGATGGCGTCGCGGCGGCTCAGGTTGATGCGGCCCTGCTGGTCGATGTCCGTGACCTTGACCACGATGGCGTCGCCCACGGCCACTACATCTTCCACCCGCTCGACACGCTTGGTGTCCAGCTTGGAGATGTGGACGAGGCCCTCCTTGCCCGGAGCGATCTCGACGAAGGCACCGAAGTTCATCAGACGGGTGACCTTGCCCTTGTAGATAGCACCGATCTCGGGGTCTTCCACGATGGTCCTGATGGTGAAGATGGCGCGCTTTGCGTCCTCCTGATCCACAGCGGAGACGAAGACATGACCGTCCTCCTGCACGTCGATCTTGCAGTTGCAGGTGGCGCAGATGTCCTGAATGACCTTTCCGCCCTTGCCGATGACGTCCTTGATCTTATCGGTGGGGATCATCATGCTGAACATCTTGGGGGCCCAGCGGCTCAGCTCGCGGCGGGGCTCTGCGATGACGGGCTTGATGATCTCATCGAGGATGTACAGACGGCCCTTGCGGCACTTCTCGAAGGCCTCGGCGATGATGTCGTAGGTCAGGCCGTCGATCTTGATGTCCATCTGGATGGCGGTGATGCCCTTGCGGGTGCCGCCCACCTTGAAGTCCATATCGCCGTGGAAGTCCTCCACGCCCTGAATGTCCAGCATGGTCATCCAGCGCTCGCCCTCGGTGATCAGGCCGCAGGAGATACCGGCAACCGGAGCCTTGATGGGCACGCCTGCGTCCATCAGTGCCAGCGTAGAGCCGCAGATGGAAGCCTGAGAGGTGGAGCCGTTAGAGCTGAGCACCTCGGACACGCAGCGGATGGTGTAAGGGAACTCCTCCAGAGAGGGCAGCACCGGCACCAGAGCACGCTCAGCCAATGCGCCGTGGCCGATCTCGCGGCGGCCGGGGCTGCGCGGTGCGCGTGCCTCGCCCACAGAGTACGGCGGGAAGTTGTAGTGGTGGATATAGCGCTTGGTCTGCTCGTCGGTCAGGTCATCCATCAACTGGTTGTCCTTGGTGCCGCCCAGCGTGCAGGTGGTAAGCACCTGCGTCTGGCCGCGGGTGAACATGCCGGAGCCGTGCACGCGGGGCAGAATGCCCACCTCTGCGGCCAGCGGGCGGATCTCGTTGATGCCGCGGCCGTCCACGCGCTTGCCTTCATCCAGCAGCCAGCGGCGCACCACGAACTTCTGCATCTTGTAGCTTACCAGATCCAGATCAGCGGCGGACAGGTCGGGGTATTCCTCGGCGATCTTGTCCATGATGGGCAGCAGGGCTGCGTCACGCACGTTCTTGTCGTCGGTGTCCATAGCAGCCTTGAAGTCGTCCAAGTACTTATTCTGGATGGCGTGGAACACGTCCATGTCCAGACCCACAACCTGGAAGTCGATCTTCGGCTTGCCGCGCTCGGCCACGATCTTGTTGATGAACTCGATGATCTTCTTGATCTCAACGTGTGCGGTCTTGATGGCGGTCAGCATGGTGTCCTCGTCCACCTCGTTGGCGCCGGCCTCGATCATCACGATCTTGTCCATGGTAGCGGCAACGGTCAGGGCAAGGTCGCTCACCTTGCGCTGCTCCTGGGTGGGGTTCAGCACGATCTCGCCGTCCACCAGACCCACCTGCACGCCGCCGATGGGGCCGTTCCACGGGATATCGGACACAGCGGTCACCAGAGAAGCGCCGATCATACCGGCGATCTCGGGGCTGCAATCCGGGTCAAGGCTCATGACGGTCATGGTAATGCACACGTCGTTGCGCATCTCCTTGGGGAACAGCGGGCGCATGGGGCGGTCCACCACGCGGCTGGTCAGGATGGCGCGCTCACCGGGGCGGCCCTCACGGCGCATGAAGCTGCCGGGGATGCGGCCGGCGGCATAGAGCTTCTCCTCGTATTCCACGTTCAGCGGGAAGAAGTCAACGCCTTCGCGGGGCTTGGGGCTCATGACGACATTGCACATCACGCAGGTCTCGCCGTAGCGGATCAGCGCGCTGGCATTGGACAGACCGCACATCTTGCCCATTTCAACCTTGAACGGGCGGCCTGCCAGCATGGTTTCGTAGACCTTGTAGTTTTCAAAGGTCTCTTTGCGGGAACCAAATTCAATTGCCATTGTTTTTGCCTCCTTGTTTTTCGGACTTGTTTTCCTATCCAAAAGGCGGTGACACGCGCATCATAGCAATAAATCCAGCGTCCGTACCCGCTGCAGGCACAGGCGTTCGATTTACTGCTGCAATACGCAGCCGCTGCCAGTTGTATACAAAAGCAAAGGGCAGGCACCATTGCGGTACCTGCCCTCTGTTTAAATTACTTACGCAGACCCAGAGTTGCGATCAGAGCACGGTAACGCTCGATGTCCTTCTTCTGGAGATAAGCCAGCAGATTGCGGCGACGGCCAACCATCTTCATCAGACCGCGGCGGCTGTGGTGATCGTTAGGGTTCTTCTTCAGGTGCTCGTTCAGCTCGTTGATGTGAGCGGTCAGCAGAGCGACCTGGACTTCGGGAGAGCCAGTGTCCTTCTCGGTCAGAGCGACTTTGGCCATAACTTCCTGCTTGTTCATAGTACTATACCTCTTTATAAAATTTTATGTGCCAATGGAACAGCGGCGGGAAACGGTTTTCCCGATATGCGGGCATACTCCCAGCCCCGTACCACGGTAACAGATACAGTATACCAGATTGCAGGGCAGATTGCAAGGATTTTTTTGCCTGCTGCCCTCATTTTTGGGTGTACGCTCCCCAGTACAGCTGCACCTCCGGCAGCTTCTTTTTCCGCAGCAGGAACGCAACGGGCAGCAGGTATACCACCACGGTCAGCAGCATGGAGGCGTCGTAGCCGCTCACGCTCTCGGAGAGGGTCGTGGTGCCGTACAGCCCGCCGATGAGCATGGAGGCAATGTCCATGGCCCCGTGCAGGAATACTGTGACCCAGAGGTTGCCGGTGCGGAAATAGATGGCCGCAAACAGCGCTCCCAGCGACGCCGAGAACGCGCACTGCATCAGCACGCCGAAGGGTGCCGAGCTGGACAGGTTGGTCAGGTGAGCCGCGCCGAACAGCACGCCGGACAGCAGGCAGGCTTTCCAGACACCGGCCCGGCTGGTGCCGAAGTGTTCCAGCAGCGTTTCGGCAATGACGCCCCGGAACAGGAATTCCTCCGCCACGCCCACCATTGCCATGCAGGCCAGAAAGCTCAGGATACGCCCCGCCGGGAGCAGCGGCGTGTCCGGCCGCCCAAAGATCAGTGCGCTGTATATGCTGTAGCAGATGAATGCCAGCGGGTACATCCCCACCAGCAGACCGTTCCAAAAGCCGCTGCCGCGGCGGCCCAGCAGTCCCTGCCGCCCGGTGCGGCGCAGCAGCAGCCAGGCCGCCCCTGCCCCCACCAGCTCCTGTACAAGGCTGAGAAGGTATTCATCCAGACCGGAAAAATCCGCCCCGGCCGCCACCAGCGCGACGGTCAGCACCAGACTGGACAAAAACAGGGAGCCGAGGAACAGTACCTCGGCAAGGATGCAATACAAAATGGGGTGAGCTGTGCGCAGACGTTTGAGCATGAAAGCGCCTCCTGTGTAACTTGATGGTTTCATTTTACCACATTCTGACCAAAAGCAACAGGGGCCTTTTTTTCAGCGCAGGGCAGCCACACCGTTGCCTTTGCACCGTTTGGCACATTCTGCCCGAACGCCACCCTGCCGCCATGCGCGGCGGCGATCTGTTCCACCACATGAAGCCCCAGAATGTGCGGGGTCTGCTCGTTCTGCGGCGTGCCTTGCAGTGCCGCCAGAACGGCAGGCGGATAGCCTGTGCCGTTGTCCGCGACGGTCAGGCAGAAGCGATTTCCGGCAACATCCGTCTGCACCTCGATCTCTACGGGTGCCGAATTATGCCGGATGCTGTTGCCCAGCAGGTTTTCCAGCAATCGTTCCAGCAGGGCGCGGTCCACGCAGAGTTTCGCCTGCTCTGCGGCAGCGGTCTGCTGCAGCGACACCTCGCAGCTCTCCGCCTGCGGACTTTCGCAGAACTGCGCCACCAGCTCCCGGAACAGCGGCCCCGCCGCAAATTCCTGCTTACGCAGGGGCTGTGTTCCATATTCCAGCTTGCTGGTCAGGTTCAGGTCCTCGATCAGGGTGCGGAGTTTTTCGCTCTGGGTGCGGATGCCGCCGGCCTTTTGCCGGGCAGTTTCCGGCAGGACGACGTCCCGCTCCAGCTGCTCCGCCCAGCCCAGGATCAGCGCCAGCGGGGTGCGCACATCGTGGCTGACCCCGGCGATCCACTGGGTGCGGGCATCGTCCCGCCGGGCCAGCAGTTCGTTCCGCGTTTGCAGCTGCGCACTGGTCCGGTTCAGCTTTTCGGCCAGTTCCCCGGCAAAGCCCTCCGTAGGCAGCTGTACGGTCTGCCCCTCGGCCAGCGCATCCAGCCCGGAAGCCACCGTTTCCAGCCGCTTGGCCCCCTGCCAGCTGAGCAGAAAACAGCAGATCGCTGCCAGCAGCAACAGCAGCCCAAACCCCAGCGGAATGGTTTTGGCAAGGCTCAGGATGTACCCCGGCGAGGTGTAAATGCTGTATTTCCACAAACTCCCTCTGGCAAGCCCGATGACGAACAGGCCATAGTCCTCTGCCCAGCAGAACACTGGATAATCGTCCAGATACCAGCGGGCAAACCCTGCCACTTCTCCGGTGGTATAGGCATGGTTCAGCGCGTCCGGCAAAGCGTAACTCCACCGGATATGACCGGTGTCGTCCAGCACCATGGCCCATGCATAGCCGTCCATCCATTCTTCCGGGGTGTGCGCTGCGCCAAGAGCAAGCCCCGCCGGAGTTTCCACCATGGCATCCGCAATTTCGCTGGACGCATAGGTCCTCTGCGGCAGATGGGTCGTTTCCTGCCAGCCCAGAAACACCAGCAGCCCAAGGCCCAGAAACACCAGCAGCAGAACGATGCCCACCGCCGCCAGAACATACCGCCGGATGAGCCGCACAAAGGTTTTCATCGTGCATCCTCCTTTGCCAGCTTGTACCCGATGCCGCGCACCGTCTGCAGAAAGCGCGGCCTGCCCGGCTCCGGTTCCAGCTTTTCCCGCAGATGCCGGATATGAACACCCAGACTGTTTTCATACCCATAATAATCCGCGCCCCACACCGCTTCGCACAGCGCATCGTAGGTCACGATATGCCCGCGGTTTTCGGCCAGCTTGCGCAAAAGCGTCCGCTCGGTCGCTGTCAGGGCAAGGGTGGTTCCGTCCGGCAGGGTCACAAGGGCATCGTGCAGGTCCACGCTCCGGTCGCCCAGCTGCAAGATTGCTGCTTTTGTCCGGGAAAGCTCGGTCCGGTAAGCACGCTGCAAAAGGTGCTGCACCCGCAAAAGCAGTTCCTGCATCAGAAATGGCTTGGTCAGGTAATCGTCTGCGCCCAGTCCCAGCCCGAACAAGCGGTCGGCATCGGCGTCCCGTGCAGAGAGGAACAGGGTCGGCACATCGGCTTTTGCCCGCAGGGTACGAAACAGCGAAAACCCATCCCCGTCCGGGAGGTTGATGTCCAGGATCATCAGTTCCGGCATCTCGGCTGCAAAGGCGGTCTGTGCGGCGGCACAGTTCTGCACGGTGCGGATGTTCTGATAGCCTGCCCCACGCAGCTGCTCTTCGAGCAGCCGCAGCAGGTCGGTGTTGTCATCTACAAGTAAAATGTGTGCCTGTTGGATCGTGTTCATCGCGGTGTTCCTCCGGTCATTTTCTGTTCCCACTATAACACGTTCTGGCCGGAAATGTCCGGATTTTGCGAAAATTTAAGCGCAGATTAAGACAGGCTTCGGCGGAGCTTAAGCCCGCCGAGGTAAACTGTGGGTGTTCCAAGCGAACGAGAAAGGAGCATCCTCTATGAAACCTGTCATTGAAACACACGACCTGTGCAAAAGCTACAACGGCCGCACCGTGGTCGATCATCTGAACCTGACCGTCCCGCAAGGGTGCGTCTACGGCTTTTTAGGCCCGAACGGTGCGGGCAAATCCACCAGCATGAAGATGCTGCTGGGTCTGGTGCACCCCACCGGCGGCAGCGTAGAACTGCTGGGCCATCCCATGAACGAAACAAACCGCATCCCCCTGCTGCGGCAGACCGGAAGCCTGATCGAATCCCCCTCCGGCTATCTGCATCTGACGGCCCGGGAAAATCTGGCCATCGTGGCCGACCTGAAAGGCGTTGCCCACAAGGACATTGACCGGGTGCTGGAGATCGTCCACCTGACTGCCGATGCCAACCGGAAGGTGGGGCAGTATTCGCTGGGCATGAAGCAGCGGCTCGGCATCGCCATGGCTCTGCTGGGCAGTCCTAAACTTTTGATCCTGGACGAGCCGACCAATGGTCTGGACCCGGCCGGCATTCAGGAAATGCGCAGCCTGATCTCCTCCATGCCGGAAACCACCGGGGCAACCGTGCTGATCTCCAGCCACCTATTGGGCGAGATCGAGCAGATGGTCACGCAGGTGGGCATCCTGAACCACGGAAAGATGCTGTTTGAGGGCTCTTTGCAGGCCTTGCAGAAGCACAGCCGCGGCGGGATCCTGCTGCGGGTGCTGGATGTTCCCAAAAGCATTGCGGTGCTGAACCGACAGGGCATCCGGGCGGTGACACAGGCACAGCACCCGGATGTGCTGGAACTGCCCGCCCTGCCGGACGAAGCACTGGCGGCACTGGTGAGCACGCTGGCCGAAAACGGTGTCGGTGTGGTCGGGCTGACCGCCCAGACAAAGAATCTGGAAGAGATCTTCCTCAGCCTGACCCAGAACAACGGGGAGGTGGCCTGAGATGCTGCGTTCCTTTCATGCTGAACTTCAGAAGGCGCACCGGCGGCACGATCTGCTGCTCTGCCTGCTGGTGCCCCTCATCATGATCTTATGGGTGGGCGGGCTTGCTCCCTCTGACCCTGAAGAACTGGCCAACGGTTATAGTGCCCTGCTTTACAGCATCCCGGTCATCGAAGCCATTCTGATGCCGGTGCTGATGGCCGTGCTTGCCAGCCGCCTGTGGGAGATCGAGGTCAAAGGCAGTATGCCAAAGTTCCTCTACACCCTGCAGGAGCGCCGCAGCCTGTTTGCGGGCAAAGCCGCCTTTGGCCTGCTGGAAATTCTGCTGGTGACTCTGCTGGAAATGGGAGCCGCCGTCCTGCTGGGCATCGTGCACGGCTACACGGAAGCCTTTCCCACTGGGCAGCTGGTCTATCTGTTCGTTTGCACACTGGCTGTGGATGCAATGCTCTTCTTTGGGGAATTTCTGCTGATGCTGTGGGTGGGCAATCCCCTGCCGGCGCTCTGCGTGGGCATTGTAGGGGCGCTGGTGGGGCTGTTCTCTGCTTTTATGCCGCCGCTTGCCAGTTATTTTGTGCCCTTTGGGTACTACATCCCTCTGAGCGCCTACGAAGTGGCGAACTGGGACAAGG
>OGMF01002391.1_pt1 | contig 16159 bp, 17 predicted proteins | sample 1572921 | NCBI WGS metagenome assembly OGMF01 (sample SAMEA2581919, study PRJEB24529) | metagenome | biome: Human gut stool | place: China | collected 2011
AGCATCTGCGAGAGCAGACCCTTTGCCTTGAGGGACAGCGTATGGTTGCGGAGATGGTGGTTGGACATGACCGTGTAACCTTTGGTCTTTTCAACACGGAATACAGACATTTTTGTGACCTCCTTCGTCTCATACTATTTTCTGATTAAATTCTTTAATCAGAAAGGTTCCGCCTTTGGCGTAACCGATTCCGTGATTTTGATAAAATCACGGAATCTCGTCTCATAATGATCTTCATATTAAAAACTTCCATTCCATGAATGAAAGTTTTTAATTGAATATCAGTATAAAAACATAGAAACAGCGCACTTTTTGAGAGGCAAATGACCTGCCCCTCAGGTTTGGTGCGCTGTTTTTTGCGCTTTTCAGCCGGTTGGATTCCAATTTCTCCTAAAAAGAGGGGCTGCCTCAATTGATTTCGGAAAATCTTTTTGAGACAGCCCCTTTCTTTTTTATGGAAAGGGAAATATAAAGCAGCACAGCGTATCTACGCGCATTTTCAAACGCGTACTTTTACGACGCACTTTCTCGTTGCAATGGGAATCCCGTCAACAGCGTGATTGGGAGCATGGGCATCATGCGGCCATAGAATCATAAAGCGATTGTCACCCAAGGACAAATACTCATATTTCCCAGCGTAAAACCAGATGTCACGCTCGGGATGTGCCTCAACTTCCGTTAAGGTTTCTCGTTGCGCGACTCCAATCAGTTCGTGTCCTTCAATCAGAAATTGGATGTCGATATATACGTCATGCGCTTCTGCATTTGGCGTATTTTGTGCGGTCTTTCCATGCGCGATGTTTGCAAAAACATCATCGCCGTCGATTTCATAACGCCCATCGGGCAACGACGCAAAATTGGAATGGATCAGAAAATCCAAGCCCTTTTGGAGCCGATCACTGATTCCCTGGTACAGATGGGCATGGGCAAGCGTGTCATAAATCATAAATCATACCTCGTTTATTTTCATAAAAAATGAAAGAGATTTTCATTTAATATGATGATTGAAATTGCTTCCTGGTGTGGTGTAGCATATAGATATGGAAATTATCCTTGCGCATGAAAGATGATTTCAAGGCAATAGAACGACGAAATGGAGCAAAAATATGGATATTCTGAGCGAAATGAGTAGCGTCTACTACGAACTTACAACTTCTGAAAAGCGGATCGCGGAATACATTCTGGATCATACGGATGAAGTGCAGATGATGTCAATCAGCGAGCTTGCGGAGGCGTGTCACGTCGGAGAAGCTACAATTACCCGCTTCTGCAAACGGTTTCACTCGCGTGGATACACGGCATTGAAAATTGAGCTTGTGAAATTAAGCCACCCGAGCTATGAACCCTTTTCAGACAGCCAGGAGTCTGAAACTACGACAGACTCCACTGTGCACCAAAATATAGGCGGAATGCTATACGGTGAATACTCTGCCGCAATGAAACAAACTGCTGAATTGCTGAAAAAGGAGCAAGTGATCCGCGCAGTAGAGGTGCTCAGTCAGGCAGAGATCGTCTACTGCATGGGACAGGGCGGCTCCATGCTGATGGCGGAGGAAGCGGCGCATCTGTTTTCCACGGTCAGCTCGAAGTTCTTCAGCATTTATGATTCTCATTTGCAGATTTCTGCCGCGGCAACCATGACTGCGAAAGCCGTTCTGTTCTTTATTTCTTATTCCGGCGCGACGACTGAGATGGAGGATATTTTATCTCAAGCAAAGCAGAATGGCGCAACAATTATTATGCTGACGAGATTCTGCAAATCTCCCGGGGCGGAAAAATCGGATATTGTGCTGCAATGCGGTTCGAACGAATCCCCCCTGCAGCAAGGCTCGGTTGCCGCAAAGATCGCGCAGTTTTATGTTCTGGACATTCTGTATCATGAGTATTGCAGTAAAAACCCGGAAGCATCTGCGCGGAACAAAGAGAAAATTATGCGGGCATTGGCCAATCGTCATCAATAATTGATCCTTGCGTAGATTCGGAAAGAATCAATACCTCAGCAGCGCCTTAAGCGTATAAGTGCAACCATGCGGAAAACAGCACCATGCTTTCGCGCGAGTGCGTATGAACTACTTTTTTTGAAAGCGTATACTGCTTTGTGCAGTCAAGCTTGGAGAAAAGATGTTCGATTGTCTTTGGCGGGCAGGTATGATCTAAGCCTCCAGCAGAAAGCATGACCGGAACATGGATTCGATGTGCATGAGAAAGCGTATCAATATATCCAAGTCGATTCCAGAATTGCGCATGATCCGTTTCTTCATAGGCTGGTTTTAGAATGCTGTATGCCGGTCCTTCTAATTCAGTAACCGGAAAATCGGTCAAAAAGGGGAGATCCGCACAAACGCATCTGACCTTTTCACCGAGAATTGAGGCAAGCAACAGAGACCCGCCGCCTCCCTGGCTCGTCCCGAATAGAGACATCTGCGGAAGTACTCCCGGCTGCTGCAGTGCCCATCGAATTGCTAAAAGGCAATCTGACAGCCAATCCTCATATCCCCCCTTAAGACCGCGGGCGGTGTGGTCAAGAACCGGCCAGTTTCCATCGGGGAGCTGCATTTCCGGATGAATTCGATCCGGCTCAGTATATCCCAACGGGGAGATATGCAGAACATGAAAGCCCTGATCGGCCAACTGCGGATGCATACTGATAGATGATCCATAGCCCGGAAGATTAATCAGCAAGGGCGCAGGCGTTCGGATCGCAGGTTGCCAATAGCCGTAAAAGGTCTTCCGACCGTCGCTTGCCATAAATTTAACGTACTTATTTACCAACGTATTGGGGGAGTTCCCAAAGGGAACCGTGATTGGACAGTAATCCACAAACTCTGCATGAATTGCTACCGCCTCTGACTGCTTCAAGAGACGATCTGCCCACTGGTCAACTTCTTCGTGGCTTGGATAAGCCTTATGCGCTTCCTGCAACATAACCGTTTGTAAATCCACAAGATAGACCTCCCTAGATATTCTTCTACAATGGTATCGAAACAAGCTCCTAATTTCTTTTTTCTTCATCCTAGCAGATTTTCAGAGAACTTTAAAGTAATACATACATCATTACTAGCATTTTTCAACCATAAACAAGGCGTTATTGACAGGTTTGGAGGAATCATAGTGCAGACGACCATTCCGCAATCGTTGTATTCGGCGATGCGCTTCAACTTTTTGTACGTTGATAAGTACACCTTTCACTCCGGATGGTTTTTTCCTGAGGATTATATCCCATATTGCTTACTCCGCTTTATTACCAGAGGTGAAGCTGTATTCAAAATCAACGGAGAGGAGATTATCGTACACAAAAATGAGATCGCTTACATACCGGAAGGGGCGGTCATGTCGTGCTGGGCGCTGAGTGATAATATTGAGTTCTATTCTATTCGTTTCTGCGTCACGGCACGATTAAACAACAGCGACTTTCTCGGTGAGTACTTTCATATCCCGACCATTACGAAAAATGCACAGGAGAGCGTTTTGACGTATTTTCAGGAAATCTATCAAAGCGCAACCAGTCAGAATCCAAGCAGGCTGTTTCGGATCCGCGGAAATCTGGAATTGATCCTCGCTTACCTGACCCAGCGAGCCAATGCAGAGGGTGAAGCAGAAGCCCCATCTGAGCGTGATGTGCCGGATGCGCATAGTCTTGAGGCGATTCGCAGAAGAAACGCCAAGACGCAGAACATCAACAGAGATCCGCGAATTCAAGTCGTCGTGGACTATCTGACACCGCACCTGAATGAGCAATTTACAATACAATCTCTCAGCGAAATGGCGCAAGTCAGTCAAACATCATTCCGAAGACTATTTAAAGCGCATACCGGGAAATCACCAAGCGATTATATTCGAGAATTGCGCATGACGTCGGCAGCTAGAATGCTGCTGACCTGCGATCGGGAGATCGCTGAGATCGGATATCAGGTCGGATTCAGCGACGCAAACTATTTTTCGCGCACATTCAGGCAAGTGTTCGGCGTTTCACCGCATCAATATCGCCGGATCTCGCGTGGGCAGGCAGTGCGCGCAAGGAAAGAATCACCCAAGTTATGATCGAATAATGCTATGATTGATCGTTCCATCCTCTACACAAAATAAAAATTATTTTCTATAATGAAGCCACAGCAAAACCACCAAAAATACGTGAAACAGGAAGGGGATTATTATGAAAAAATACTTAGCACTTCTTCTGGCATCCCTGATGCTGCTTGGCTGCCTTGCCGCCTGCAGCTCAGAAAAGAGCACTACGACGCCTCCAGCTGAAACGGCTCAGGACGCCCCGCAGACCACTGTGAAGGAAGAATCCACACCAGCTGACGCGGCAGAGCCTGTTGAAACAGCGGATAGATCGGAAGAGCGTCGTGTAGGGAAAGACTTGAGCGAATTCAGGCGGCAGCCGATGCATTTATGGCAGAGCATCCCAAAGTGAAAATCAACATTGAAACTTACTCCTGGGCAGACTTCTACACCAAGTGGACGACTGGCCTTGCCTCGGGCAACGTTCCCGACATGAGTACCGCGCAGGCCGGTCAGGTTGTCGAAATGATCAACGCCGACGCGATCATTCCGCTGGATGATATGATCGACGAAATTGGCCGCGACCGTTTCTATGAATCTCCGATTCAGGAAATGACCTATGATGGCAGCTGCTATGCGGTGCCGATCTACTCTCATGCATTTGTGATGTGGTACCGCAAGGATCTGCTGGAAAAGTACAATCTTGATGTTCCCACGACTTGGGACGAGTTCAATGCGGCAGCGACGGCGATCACGCAGGGCGAGAACGGCGAAGTTTACGGCTGCTCTGTTCCGATGGGCACGAACGATATGTATGCAACGTGCTTCTTGGATGTCTGGGCAGGCAGCTGTGGCAAATCCCTTCTGACAGAAGACCGCAAAGCAAACCTGACCGATCCGGATATTGTTGAAGGCATCAAGTTCTGGACGGATATGTATAAGACAAATTCTCCGGCAGACTCGATCAACTACAACACGCTCGATCAGGCGACGCTTTATTATCAGGGCAAAAACGCATTTGACTTCAACTCCGGTTTCCATATCAGCGGCGTTGAGGCAAACCGCCCCGATCTGATGGATTCCATCAGCTGCGCACCGATTCCCACCCGCAACGAAGGCGAGCAGCCGCAGTACATCGTCAATAATATGCCGATGGTTGTTTGGAAGAACTCTAAGCATCCTGAAATCTGCAAGGCATTCATCGAGTCTTTCTATGAGCCGGAAACTTATGTCCCGTTCCTGCACTCTGTTCCGGTTGGCATGCTTCCTGCTCTGAAGGAAATCACAAATGATCCGACGTTCCTTGCGGATCCGACGATTCAGAAGTATGAAGCCGAAATGCGTGTGATTAGCGATGCTCTGAGCCACGGCACTTATATTGGCATGGAATATGGTCCCTGCGTCGAGGCTGGCATCCTTGCAAACCAGCGTGTCGTCGAGAATATGTTCCAGGACATCGTCCTGAACGGCACATCTGTTGAAGACGCTGCGGCAGCCGCCAACAAACAGCTGAATGAGTTGTTTGAAGCAGCAGAATAAGATTTTATTGGGGTGACCCAGGAGGCGGGGGCTTCCCCCGCCTCCTCTATCTCTAGCGCAGCAAAGGAGGTCTGCAAAATTGTGAAAAGAAGGCGCACGCTATCATCAAAAGCAAGCAGTTGGCTGTTTATTCTTCCCGCGCTCACCGTGGTTATTTTACTCCTGCTATATCCCGTTACTTCCAGTATCTTCTATAGTCTGACAAACAAAAATCTCATTAAGCCTACTTATCGATTCCTCGGTCTTGATAATTATATTAAAACGTTGACTGATCCGGATTTCTGGACGGCCTTTTGGAACGACCTGAAATGGACCTTTTTCTCTCTGCTGGGGCAGTTAATAGTCGGTTTTACCGGCGCATTGGCGTTGAACCGAATCAAAAAAGGCTCTAGCATTTATCGTACAATTCTGATTATTCCTTGGGCGATTCCATCAATCGTTTTGGCGTTTTCCTGGAAGTGGATTTTGAACGGCGTTTACGGTTTTTTGCCGAATCTTCTGATCAAGCTCGGACTATGCTCAACCGCGCCGGAATTTTTGACTGGAAATCTGGCGTTTGCAACGTTGGTGTTCATCAATATCTGGTTCGGCTCGCCGCTGATCATGGTCAACATCCTGTCAGCGCTGCAAACCGTACCAAAAGATCAGTATGAAGCAGCTCAAATTGATGGTGCAAATACATTCCAGTCTTTCTGGCACATTACAGTTCCGCATATTCGTACTGTTGTGGGTTTGTTGGTCGTGCTTCGCACGATTTGGATTTTCAATAGCTTCGATATCATTTACTTGATCACCGGCGGCGGCCCGGCAAATAAAACACTGACCGTTCCGATTTATGCATATAACATTGGTTGGGGATTGAAGCAGCTTGGACGATCTTCAGCAGTTACCGTACTGTTGCTGCTCTTCCTGCTGATTGTGTGTGCGCAGTACTTTAGGCTTTTGAACAAGTGGGAGGAGGAGAAGTGATGCATAAGCGTAAACATTTTAGACGCGGTATCTTAGGTGACACGATCTCCTATACCTATCTGACAATTCTTGCGCTTTTGGCAGCGTTTCCGCTGTTTTGGATATTAGTATCTTCTGTAAAGAGCAAGGGCGAACTGACAGCGAATCCCACTGCGATTTTCCCTCAGGTCTTTTCGCTGGAGTATTATAAAATTGTTTTTGAGCAACTAAAGTTCGGCACAAATATTATGAACAGTGTTGTTGTTGCCGGAAGCACAACAATCATTGCTATTCTGATTTCTGCGCTTGGTGCATATGGTGTTGTTCGGTTCTTCCCGAGATTTGGAAAGATTATGACGAGGGTCCTGATCACGACATATATGTTCCCGCCCATCTTGCTTGCGATCCCATATTCGATCATTATGGGCAAAGCAGGGCTGATGAACAGCCGCGTTGGACTGATTATTGTGTATCTTTCGATTTCTGTCCCATATGCGATTTGGCTTTTGGTTGGATTCTTCCAAACAGTCCCGCTTGAAATTGAAGAAGCCGCATACATGGATGGTGCGAACAAACTTCAAGTATTTAGTCGCGTTGTCTTGCCGATTGTCGCACCCGGCGTAGTTGCCGTGGCAATTTATACATTTATCAACGTATGGAATGAGTTCCTGTTCTCACTCATTTTGATCAACAGCCGCGACAAAATGACCGTTGCGGTTGGACTGAAATCACTCATGGGTCAAGAGGTGCTGGACTGGGGCGTTATGATGGCTGCATCCGCACTTGTTGTCATTCCTTCTGTAATTTTCTTCATGCTGATCCAGAAGCGCATTGCTGGCGGTTTGGCACAGGGCTCTATCAAATAAAAGGAGATATTGTTATGAAAACGATTGGATATGCAATTGTCGGTACGGGATATTTCGGTGCTGAACTTGGTCGCATTATGAAAGAGCAGGAGGGGGCAAAAATTGTTGCAGTTTATGACCCCGAAAATGCTGAGACTGTGGCAAAAGAGCTTGGCTGCGATGTCGAAACGGATTTGGATAAGCTCTGCTCGCGTGATGATGTCGACGCTGTGCTGGTAGCTTCGCCGAACTATCTGCACAAAGAGCCGGTTTTGACAGCAGCACGTCATAAGAAGCACGTCTTCTGTGAAAAGCCGATCGCGCTTTGCTATGCGGACTGCGACGAAATGGTACGCGCCTGCAAAGAAAACGGTGTGATCTTCATGGCAGGCCATGTCATGAACTTCTTCCGCGCGGTACGCCATACAAAGCGTCTGATTGCGGAGGGGAAAATCGGCCGTGTTCTCTATTGCCACTCTGCGCGTAATGGCTGGGAAGAGCCGCAGCCGTCCATCAGCTGGAAGAAGATCCGCGCAAAATCCGGTGGTCACCTTTATCACCATATCCACGAACTGGACTGCATCCAGTTCCTGATGGGACCGGCAACAGAGGTTACCATGACTGGCGGCAATGTTGCGCATAAGGGCGAGCAGTTTGGCGACGAGGACGATATGCTGTTTCTCTTGCTGGAATTTGGAAACGGTACCTATGCTGTCGTGGAATACGGCTCTGCGTTCCACTATCCGGAGCATTATGTACTGATTCAGGGTACAAACGGCTACATTAAAATTGATATGTGCAATGTCGGCATGACTGTCAAAACTGCGGATGGTGAGGAGGAACACTACCTCGTTCACGAAACCAAGGAGGAGGACGACCAGAGAACGCAGATCTATCACAGTACGGAAATGGATGGCGCGATCCAGTATGGTCATCCGGGTAAAAAGCCGCCGCTGTGGCTGCACGGCATCATGAAGAACGAAATGAAATTCTTTAATGGCATTATGCACGGGGATCCGGTGACGGACGAATTCCGTCCGCTTCTGACTGGCGAGGCTGCCCGCGCGGCAATCGCGGCAGCAGACGCTGCAACGCGCTCTCTTCGTGAAGACAGGAAGGTCAAGGTATCTGAAATTACCGGCTAATACCGCTTGCTTTGCATCAAGGTTTTGTATGTGAACCGTGTATCAATATTGCAGACATGAAAATCGAATGGGCTCTCGCTTGAGAGCCCATTGCTACAAAAAGGAGAATAACACATGGACACACAACTGAAAAAATATCAGGGCATTTTCCCGGCGTTTTATGCGTGCTATAACGAAGACGGCAGCGTCAGCGCAGCGCGTGTGAAGCGCTTTGCAGAATATCTTCTGAACAAGGGCGTTACCGGTCTCTACGTCGGCGGCTCGTCCGGTGAATGCATCTACCAGAGTGTAGAAGAACGCAAGGCCATCCTCGAAGCCGTTATGGACGCTGTTGGCGGCAAGCTCGTCGTCATCGCGCACGTCGCCTGTAACAACACCGCCGACAGCTGCGAGCTGGCGCGGCACGCCGAAAGCCTCGGCGTTGACGCAATCGCCGCCATCCCGCCGATCTATTTCCATCTGCCGCCGTATGCCATCGCGGACTATTGGAATACGATCTCTGCGGCTGCGCCAAACACGGATTTTATCATCTATAACATCCCACAGCTTGCGGGTGTCGCGCTCAGCACGCAGCTTTTGCAGGAAATGGCTAAAAATCTGCGCGTCATCGGCGTTAAAAACTCGTCTATGCCGACGCAGGATATCCAGATGTGGCTTGATGCGACCGAGCGCGAGCTCGTCGTGTTCAACGGTCCGGACGAGCAGCTGATCTCTGGTCTTGCCATCGGCGCGACCGGCGGCATCGGCGGCACCTACGCCGTCATGCCCGAGCTGTTCCTCAAGATGAACGAGCTGATCGAGAAGGGCGACATCCCCGCTGCCCGCGAGATCCAGTACAAGGCGGACCGCATCATCTACAAGATGTGCGAGGCCCACGGCAACCTGTACGCGGTCATGAAGGAGATCCTGCGCCGCATGTACGGTCTGGAGCTGGGCGGCGTGCGCGCCCCGCTGCCGGGCCTGATCCCCGAGGATGAGCCCATCGTTGTCGAGGCGCAGAAGATGATCGAGGACGCCGTCGCGGCCCTGTAAGAGGTGTGAAATGATCGTAGATTCGTTTGATTACATTGCCTGCTACAAGGGTCTGCACCCGAACCTGGACAAGGCCATCGACTGGCTGAACAGCCACACGCTGGACGCGCTGGAAAACGGCAAGACCATCATTGACGGCGAGAACGTCTTTGTCAACGTGATGGACGCCGACCTGCGCGATGCCGACGGCGCTGCGTTCGAGTACCACCGCCGCTATGCCGACCTGCAGATCGACCTGACCGGCAGCGAGCATCTGGGCTGGGCGTCCGAGGGCACGGAGCAGGGCGAGTTTGACGAGGAAAACGACTTCGGTCTGCGGACCGGCCCCGAGCACTGCGGCATGACGCTGGGCGAGGGACGCTTTGCCGTGTTCTTCCCCGGTGAGCTGCACAAGCCCAGCTGCAAGACCCCCGGCTGCGACCACGTAAGAAAAGCCGTGGTCAAGATTTTGATGAAATAATTTGCATTCCCCAAGCCTTCCCCCTTGGGGGAAGGTGGCCCCGCAGGGCCGGATGAGGGGTAAGCTATCGGTGGTTGCCCGTAAACGGGTTGCCGCCGTAAGCTCCGCCCTCATCAGTCACCTTCGGTGACAGCTTCCCCCCGAGGGGGAAGCCTTTTTGCGTTCCATTTGCAGGGGCCGATGACGAGCATCGACCCCCTGCGACCTCACAAAAAAAGGAGTCTTTCTCATGACCCACGAACAAATCTTCAACCAGATCCAAGGCGGTCTTATCGTCTCCTGCCAGGCGCTGGAGCACGAGCCGCTGTATACAAAAGAGGGCGGCGTCATGCCGCTGATGGCCAAGGCGGCGGCACAGTCCGGCGCTGTCGGCATCCGCGCCAATACGGTGCGCGACATCACCCAGATCAAGCAGGTGGTGGACCTGCCGGTCATCGGCATCATCAAAAAGGACTACCCCGGCACGCCGATGTACATCACCGTCACGATGCAGGAGGTTGACGAGCTCGTCGCCTGCGGCGTGGACATTCTGGCCGTGCAGGGCACCGGTGCCCTGCGCCCCAACGGGCAGACGAGCGCCGAGTTCATCCGCGCCATCAAGGAGAAGTACCCCGACCAGCTCGTTATGGCCGACTGCGACAACATTGAGAACGCGCTGGCCTGCGCGGGGGCCGGTGCGGACTTTGTCGGCACGACGATGCGCGGCTACACGCCCGAGACGACGGGCATCAACGATGTGGACTTCGGCTTTATCGCCCAGCTCGCGCGGGAGTGCCCGGCCAAGGTCATCGCCGAGGGCCATATCCACACGCCGGAGCAGGCCGTGCAGGCGCTCTACGCCGGTGCGTTCGCCCTCGTCGTCGGCGGTGCCATCACCCGCCCGGCGGAGATCACGGCCCGCTACACCGCGGCCATCAACAACCACAAATAAGCAGGTGCGCTATGAGTAAAACCTATCTGGGCGTTGACATCGGCGGCACGGCGGTCAAGCTGGGGCTCGTCGATGAGAACGGCAGGGTGCTGCGCCGCGCCGAGCGCAGCGTCAGCTTTGACGGCTACAAAACGCCGATCCTGGATACCGTGCAGGCGGCCATCCACGAATTTCTGACTGCGGACGCGCCGAGGCTCGAGGGCATCGCTGTGTCCGCCACGGGCCAGATCGACAGCCGCCGCGGCGTGGTCGCGGGGACTTGCGGCAATTTCCCGGGGTGGATCGGCGTGGACATTAAAGGTACGCTGGAGCGTGCCTTCGGCCTGCCCGTCACCGTCGCCAACGACGCCAACTGTATGCTGCTGGGCGAGGTCTGGGCCGGTGCGGCTAAGGGCTATACCGATGTCATCGGTGTGACGCTGGGCACCGGCGTCGGCGGCGGCATCCTGACCGGCGGACGTCTGCTGGAGGGTGCGCGCGGCCTTGGCGGCGAGCTGGGGCATTTCCGTCTGCACGCGCTGGACGGCGTGGCCTGCACCTGCGGGGCCATCGGCTGCTATGAGCGCTACGCCGCCACAACGGCGCTGGTCCGCAGCGCCCAGAAGGCCGGGCTGGACGCGCCCGACGGGCGTGCGATCTTTGAGGCTGCCGCCGCGGGCGACGCCCGCACGCTGGCTGTGCTCAACGACTGGATCAGCGAGATCGCCCAGGGCCTTGCGGGCCTTGTACACATCTTCAACCCGCAGCTGATCCTGATCGGCGGCGGCGTCAGCGCACAGCAGGCGCTTCTGATCGACCCGCTGGCCGCGCAGGTGCGCAAAAGCATCATGCCCGCCTTCGCCGAGGGCCTTGAGGTCAGGGCCGCAGCCCTCCAGAACGACGCCGGCCTTGTCGGTGCAGTGTATTATTTTAAGCAGCAGCGCGATTGAAAACTACAAAAAGTCCCCGTATCCGGGGGCGAAAATGACATGCTCCCTATACAGCAAACCGTGAATAAAATACGGAAAGCTGTATAGGGAGCATCTTTGTGCGGCTCAGGTGTTATTTTAAATACTCCACCAAAAACGCCACTGTCGTCTCCCGCAGCGCTTTGTCCAGCGCGGCGGCGGTGGCGGCGTCCTCGGATAGATAGTTGTGGTTCCCCTCGGCAAACGGCTCCAGCACGGCCCTGCCGTCGGGCAGGCTCTCAACGGCGGCTATCGTCTCGGCCTGGGTCGTGTCGCTCAAAATACCCTCATGGCCGGTGTAGGTCAAAAGTGTAGGCAGGGCGCTCTCCCGCAGGGCGGCGTTCGGGTCGGAATCGCGCATTTCGGTGAACAGCGTTCCGCTTACATCGACGCCCCAGGTGCTGATGCTGCCGCTCGCCTCGGCCTCAGCGGCCAGCGTTTCCACGGCGGAAAAGTCGTCGATGTTCAAAAACTCCATGCCGCGCAGGCCCGCGCCGTTGGCGGGGCTCCACAGCGCCAGCGCCGTGATGCCGCCCCTGCGCTGCGGGTAGAGGCTGGCCAGCCGTCCGCCCATGCTGTGACCCACCAGCGCTGTGCGGCCCGTGCCGTAGGTCTGCTGCATGTAGGTGATGGCGCTCTCGACGTCGTCGGTCATGTTGGACAGCGTGTAGGCCGTGAACGGCTCGGTGCTGTTGCCGCAGCCGGGAAAATCCAGCCGCACCGTCGCAATGCCCTGGGCGGCCAGATCGGCGGCCAGCGGCGCAAAGTGGCCGTCGCCGCTGCGGCTGCCGGTAAAGCCGTGGCAGAGCACGACGAGCGGCAGCTCCTCCCCGCGGGCCAGCTTGCCGGGCAGCTGTACCGTGGCGTAAATGTCCCCGCGCGTGCCGGGTATGGTGACGTCCTGCGCTTTCGGTGCGGGCGTCAGCAGAAAGAGCGATGCCGCCACGCAGAGCGCCAGCGCGGCAATGCAGCCTGCAAGGGTATAAAAAGCGCGTTTATGCGTTTGTTTGTGCATAGAATTACCTCCGTAATGTCTCTATTAAAGCCTATGCGGGGCAAAAAGTCAAGACGCACAGAATACACACAAAAAAACAGGTGACAAACCCGGGGCGGATGTGGTATACTAAAGATTACAAATTGGTTAAAAAGTCAGACCCGGGGCGCAGGCGCAGCCTTGCCCCGGCTTTTGTCCTGTTTTACCGGAGGTGCTTGACTACGAATTCTATAGCGAACCGTATGCCCCGCCTGCTGGCTATGCTGTTTGTGCTGCTGGGGCTGTTCTGCGCGGCGGCACTGCCTGCCCATGCGGAGGACTACGACACGGTGCTGGACCGCCTGTCCCGCCTGCAGGCGCTGGCGCGGGAGTACTCGGCCAATCAGACCGACACGCCCGACCCGATCGAGCTGACGCTGGCCTACACCCGCACGGGGGAGTACAACACCACGATCTGGCAGCTGACCGCCGGTGTGCGCGACGCTGGGTTTGAGAGCTGCGTCAACAGCAGCGACCCCGAGCTGGCGTCGCTGCAGAATATGAACACCGTCGTCCTGCCCAACGGAGAGAGCATCGACTTTGGGCATCTGCTGGCGTCGATGAACCTTGTCTACAACGGCATACCCATCACGGGCAGTTGGGGCGGCGACTGTGAGGAGCTGGCCAGGCAGTATTACGGCCAGGCCGGCGATGCCGCGGGCTACGCCGAGGCGATGCGCGCTTCCTTTAATATAGACGATGACGGCACGCTGAGCCGCTTCAGCAACGGGGACCTGCGGGCGGACCTCGACTCCGTCGTCGTCGGCTCCAAGGTGACAAAGGACACCGACCTGGCCGAGACGCTGCGCAGCTACTACGCGAATCTGACCGAGTATGACCGCGTCAAGGAGTTCATCTCGCTGAGCTTCGGCACGGTGGATACCTCGAGCACGGCCTTTGCGGACGCCGTGTACAGCGCTCTGCTGGAGGATTCCGGTATGCAGCTGCTGTTCTACATGAACGGTATGTGGACCGTCAAGGGCTGGCAGATCAAGGACGACTACGCCCCCGCCGTGCGCGGCGCAACAGACCTGTTTGCCGAGTACCTGGCCAACGCGGTCAATCACGAGAAGATCAAGAGCGAGACGAATGACCGTCTGGTTGCCATGGGCGGGCAGGCACTGGCCGACGCGCTGGAGGCGTTGGGCGACACCGACGCCGCCCAGGCCGCACTGACCGCCGCCGAGGAGATGGCCAATAACGCCCAATCGACGGTTTCCTCCGGTTCGGATGTGGTCTCCGCCGCGCGGGAGAATTTGCAGACAAACTTTAACGTGAAGGTCTTCCAGCTGATTTTGCTGATTGCGGCAGGGCTGGCAGCGTTCATGCTGGTGTTCAGCATGGTGATGTTTGTGGTGCACCGAAAAGAAAATTGAGTTTGGACTGCGTGCCGCTCTCTTGTGGGAAAGAGAGCGGCACGCTTTTTCTGTTCACACCCCGTTCACATTCCGTATATTCACCCCGAGTTATCCACGGCGTATAACGGTTATCCACCGTGGAAATGTTGAAAACTCCGTGGAAAGCGTGGAAAACTCTGCCGCCCGGAGCCGTTCAAAAGCGGAAAACCGGGAAAATCTACGTAGAAAAAACGTTTATTTTCCACATTTTCCACAGCGGCGCTGTTGAAAACTGTGGAAAGCCGGGGAAAACGCGAATTGCACTTTTTGCAACACAAAATACACATTTTGTAAATAAGGGCTTGCACTCGCCGCGCGACAGCGCTATAATAAACCTAACCATCACCCGCACTGCTGTGCGGCGGTGCGCTTGAGTATAAAAGGGAGAGTGTGAAATTATGTTGGACATTAAAATCACCAAAACGACCCATCCGAAGGAAAAGCCGCAGGACGAGTCGAAGCTCGGCTTCGGCAAGCAGTTCAGCGACCACATGTTCCTGATGGACTATACCGCGGGCGAGGGCTGGCATGACGCCCGCATCGTCCCCTATGGCCCGTGGGAGATGGACCCGGCTACCACCGTGTTCCACTACGCACAGGAAATTTTTGAGGGCATGAAGGCCTACCGCACCGCGGACGGCAAGATCCAGCTGTTCCGCCCCGACTGCAACGCGAACCGTTTCAACGATTCCGCGGACCGTCTCGGCATGCCCCCCATCCCGCCGGAGGACTTCGTGCAGGCTGTCAAGGCGCTGGTCGATGTGGACCGCGACTGGGTGCCCCACTCCGACGGCGCGTCCCTGTACATCCGCCCGTTCTGCATCGCTACCGATGTGGGCCTGGGCGTTCACGCCGCCAAGCATTACCGCTTTGCCATCATCTGCGCGCCCTCCGGTGCCTACTACGCCGAGGGCCTCGACCCCGTCCGCATCTATGTTGAGGATGAGTACATCCGCGCCGCCCCGGGCCTGACCGGCTTTACCAAGTGCGGCGGCAACTACGCTGCTTCCATCAAGGCTGGCGAGCTTGCCGAGGAAAAGGGCTTCAGCCAGGTTCTGTGGCTGGATGGCGTTGAGAAGAAGTATGTGGAAGAAGTCGGCTCTATGAACATCATGTTCAAGATCGACGGCAAGATCTACACCGCTGCCTGCACCGGCACTGTTCTGCCCGGCGTTACCCGCCGCTCCATCATTGAGCTGCTCAAGGATTGGGGTTACGAGGTTATCGAGGGCAAACTGGCCATTGCTGATGTGATGAAGGCTGCCGAGGAAGGCAAGCTGGAAGAAGTGTTCGGCACCGGCACCGCAGCTGTTGTCAGCCCCGTTAAGGAGCTGGATTGGGAAGGCAAGGTTGCCAACATCAGCGGCGGCAAGATCGGCCCCCTGACCCAGAAGCTGTACGATACCCTGACCGGTATCCAGTGGGGTAAGCTGCCTGATACCAAGGGCTGGACCGTCAAGGTTGAACCGAAGGTCTGATTCGGCCCGGAAGATATGCTCTTTAGCTGAATAAAAACAACAGCGCACGGAACGGCACAAATTGCAGCTCCGTGCGCTGTTTTGCTTTGTACACTACGCGAAAACACATGGTAAAACTGCACAAAAATGCAGTGCATAATTTTTGCAGGTTGTACATTGAACCCCTTGCATTTTGTGCGGGGATATTGTATTATACTAGCAAGAAGCAAAGGCGCTTTGGAATAGCAGATCCGCTGCTTCCAAGGCGCATTCTGTTTTTTAATTAAATGTTTCCCTAAAAAGAAGAGGCTTGCCAGAGCGCCCCGGATTGAGCTTACGAGCTCATCAGTAGAGGGGTGGGTTATCGTTTTAAGGCAAAAATCGGGGACGCTCTGTTTTTCTCCTTCTTTTTAGTAAAAC
>OGMF01002393.1_pt1 | contig 16156 bp, 7 predicted proteins | sample 1572921 | NCBI WGS metagenome assembly OGMF01 (sample SAMEA2581919, study PRJEB24529) | metagenome | biome: Human gut stool | place: China | collected 2011
TGTCCTTGGGGGAACGGCCGGTGTAAACGCCGGTCATGACATTGACAGCGCCCAGCTCGGTGACCTGGCCCTTCTCATAGCCGGTCAGCTCGGGTTTGGTCTCCTCCTCGAACAGCATCTCATAAGAGGGGTTATGCACGATCTCAGTCGTGCCGGTAATGCCATACTTAGTCAAATCCAGATTTGCCATGTTTACATATACCTCTTTCTCTATACTTTTGGCTGAATGGGGGACAAGGGGACTAAGTCAGCCTCCTAGTGCCCCATCCTGACATTTATTATACAAAGATTTCGGCATAAAAGCAAGTTCAAATTCTTTCAAAGATTGTGACATTATTGTAAAATAGTTTGAATTTTACATATTGTATCCCCGCAGGGGCGGATTCTATATCCGCCTGTGCCGTTCCGCATACCGCGCGGCCCGCGGGCGCATATAGCATGTGCCCCTGCGTTGCAGGTGTACCAGCAAAAAAGGACGCACCCTCCGGCACGTCCCTTCTCAATATCATTTACGCATCCGAGCGCGAATACGCATTCTTCATGCCGCTGCTCAGCTCAAACAGGACCTTATTCAGGGCGTCCGTCGTCTCGGCCCTGACCATAGCGGCCAATTCCTCGTTGGCCTTGGTGCGCAGGGCGGCACGGGCAGCGGAGTCGGCCTCGCCGCGCTGGGCATCGTCATAGGTATTGATGATGCCGTTGGCTTTGCTGCCGACGCTCAGCGTGTAGCGCTCGATGTGGAACACCGATTTTGCGTAGGACGCATCGGCCATGGCGGCCAGCAGACGGCTGGCCCAGTAGAAGTTGTCGGTGGAGACATCGCCCGTCGTGTTGGACAGGTACTCCGGCGTCGAGTCCACGTTGGCGTAGAAGGGCACCATCGTGTTGAAGGCGTTGGACGCAAAAGCCAGCCACTCCACGGCGCGGAAGTCCTCCGGTACGTCGGGGCGCATTTGCAGCAGTGCCATAAAGTCGTTGCGGTTCACGCCGATGGGACGGTAGATGCCCCTCTCGGAAGCCGTGGCCGCATAGGGGTCATACGGCGTGCCCTGATAATGGCTCGACAGCACGTACTTTACGTCCTCGGGCGTGATTTTTTTCTCGGGCACCATGCACCAGGGCAGGTCGTCGGAGCGCGGCGTAAAGTCGGCGTCCGGGCCGTCCCAGGCGAACGTATTGGGGTTGAAATAGCGCAGCATGTACCAGCCGCGGGGCGTGTTGTAGACATGGTCGGCATCGTCGTGGCTGCCGAAGGCGTCGCGCGGATTCAGCGCACCGTCCAGGGACAGGTCAAGATGGTACTTGTCGATAAAGCCGCGCAGGTCAGCGGAGCACATGAACTCCTTCTGCTCGCCCAGCGCGTCGTCCAGATCGAGCGTGTCAAGGCCGAGCTGGTTCGGCATGACCACATAGACGTCATCGGGCACGCGGCGGGCCATCCAGTGGTGGCCGCCGATGGTCTCGAGCCACCAGACCTCGTCCACATCCTGGAACGCGATGCCGTTCATCTCGTAGGTGCCGTACTGCTCCAGCAGACTGCCAAGGCGCCGGACGCCCTCGCGCGCGGAGCGGACATAGGGCAGGACCAGATAGACAATGTCCTCCTCGCCGATGCCGCCCTTGACGAGCGGGTCAGCGCCCAGCACGCGCGGGTTGGAGGTGATGGTCTCGGTAGCCGTCATGCCGACGTTGGCCGCGTTGACGCCGCTGGCCGCCCACAGGCCCTTGCCCTCAACAGCGTTGGGTACCGCGGTGATGCGCAGGCCGCTGCCGGGCAGCGGGATCTCGACGCCCGAAATGACGGATTTATAGACTGCGGGGTAGTCCTGCGGCTGAAAAACGGTAAACTTTTTGGCAGTGAAATGGCCGGAGCCGGAATCGTCGTTGCGGGCGATCATCGTGGACCCGTCGTAGGACGCATTTTTGCCGACCAGAATGGTGGTGCAAGCCATGGTAAACATCTCCTTATCTCTCTTGGCCCTCTCTGCGAGGGGGCTCCGCCCGCAGGCGGTGGGGGAGAGAACCTTGCCATTGTCCGAAATATTCCGGATAGCCGCAAGGTTCTCTCCCTCCGGCCCTGCGGGGCCACCTCCCTCGCAGAGGGAGGCAAGGAGTATCACAAAAACGCGCAGTACCATTCCAAAACGGGCCCGCCAAACAGCATCGCGATCACGATGCCCGCACACAGAAACGGGCCGAAGGCGAAGTGGTCCTTCTTCCCTGCCTTTTTGGCGGCCAGCAGGTATATACCGTACATACCGCCAAAAACAATGCCGAAAAACATCGCCAGCAGCGTATTCTGCCAGCCCAGGAACAGCCCGGCGGCTGCCATCAGCTTGATGTCGCCGCCGCCGAACGCGCCGTCGATGACAAGGCAGAGCAGAAACATCGGCACACTGACGCAGAGCGCACCGATGATGTGCGGCAGCCAGTCGGCAGGGGAGAGCAGCACGCTCACCGCGCCGCAGACCGCCAGCGCCAGATTCAGCCGGTCCGGGATGGTCTGCGTCTCGGCATCAATGAGTGAAACGCTCAGCAAGATCCCGCAGACCGCCAGCGCCAGCAGCGCGGCCCAGCTCATGCCGAACAGACCGCCCGGCAGGGCGTAGGCAGCGCCGTACCGCCAAGTGCAGCCCAGCGCCAGCACGCCGCCCAGAAGCTCCACCAGCAGGTACCGCGCCGGAATGTGCGCACCGCAGTGGCGGCACCGCCCGCGCAAGAATAACCAGCTGAACACAGGCACTAAGTCCGGCGCACCCAGCGTGTGGCCGCACTGCGGGCATACGCTGCGGCCCTTTAGCGGGTCCATGCCCCGCGGCAGCCGCCACGCGACGACGTTCATAAAGCTGAACAGCGCCGCGCCCAGCAGAAAACGAATGAGTCCCAGCAGAAGCTCAAGCAGCAGCATGGCCCACCCCCGCGCCGTATTGCAGCCGGTCCTCCGCGCGGAAAACGCGGTAACCGCCGTCGGCATCATAGATGGCGTACATGCCGTTCTCCTGATACAGGAGCCGCTGCACGGTGTAGCCGTTCGGGTCGATCTGCAAAAGCGTCACGGTGCCGGGCAGTGAGCCCAGCGTGCGGATTTCCTCGGCGATGCCGTCCGCAAAGCCGTCCGCACTTGTCTGGTCGGCGAAGGTCTGCCCGGCGGAGTAGCACTGGGCAGACACGGCACTGGCCGCCAGCCGCGCAGCCTTGACCTGAGCCAGGGCCTCCCGCGCACGGGCCTGATAGCGCAGCTCCGCCGCGCCGGTCACAATAGTATACAGGACAGCGCCCAGCGCCAGCAGTACGGCGAGCTTTTCCGCAAACGCAGCTTTGGCCCAGCGTTCCCCGGTATGGCGCAGCCATGCGCCCAGTCGTGCTGCCAGCATTGTTACACATCCTCTACCATATAATAACACGCTATTTAGTATAGCGTGCCGGGCCTGTATTTGCAAGAAATTTCACGAAAAAAACTCTGTTTTTTGTTCAAAGCTAACGGGAATTATGGCGAAATCGTGCACAGCTTGCCGCTGACCCACTATATTTGGTGTAAATTTGCTGAAATCTCGCGGAATTTGTTGCGAAAACGTCACATTCCGAGTATAATGCCAATATATATAATCTGATATTGTGTCTAATTGTAACCTTTCACCGGAGAAACGACGGGAGCATCTATGGTGCAGTACAATAAAATTATAAAAAACAAAAAGAAAGGCTTTACGCTGGTGGAGCTGATGGTCGTTCTGGCTATCACGGCCATTCTGGCGGTGCTGGTCGGCGGCGGGCTGATCGCCTACACGCGGCTGGCCCGGTTTGAAAAGAACGAGGCCAACGCCCGCACGCTGTTCCAGACGGCGCAGATCTCCCTGACCCGGATGGAGACGGCGGGGGAGCTGGATGCGTTCCGCCGGCAGGCCATGGAGGAAGGCGACAGGGGCGACCACTTCCAGAACGACGTCACCGTGACCGACGCGGGCGGCAATACCCTTGTGAGCCGCACAAAGACCGAACTGAACCAGAACGTGGCCGCGCTCTACTATGACCGCACGGGCGCTGCCGCGGGCAACCATAACGCGCTGGTGGAGCGGCTGCTGGGCGATTACATCTACGACGCCTCGCTGCTGAATGCCTCGATCTGCGTCGAGATCGACGTGCAGAGCGGGCAGGTTTACTCGGTCTTTTACGATACCAAATCCGATAAGCTCCGCTTCAATCAGGACGGTGCTACGAATATTTATGACCGCAGCTATGACCACCGCCGCAATGACAGCCTTGTCGGCTACTACTCAGCCGAGGACCGCGTCAACGTTGTGCAGCTGGTGCAGACGAAGCTGAAGGTCAAGAATCCCCGCCTGACGAACGGCGAGACGCTGACCCTGAGCTGGAGCGGCAACTCCAGCCTCGGCGATCTGGACACCTCCTACACGGCCACGGCCTACGATGCCAAGGATACCGGCAAGACGAAGCCGCTGTTTACCATCACGATCAAGCGCGACACCGCGGGTGCGGCGGATGATAACAAGCAGGTCATCACCAAGATGCCTGTCACGATTTATACGTATGATAATGCGGGCAATCAGGCGAAAACCGAGAAAGAACTCTACTTCCCGCTAAGCTACAACAAGGGCAGCTTTGTGCTGACGCTGGACGCCATGGCGGACGCGGCGCTGCTGCGTGCGTGTGAGAACGACGAGGTTGCCGCCACGAGCCTGTACAGCATCACCCGTCTGCTGAACGACCCGAAGGACATCTACATTGCCATGCGCGCCGAGCCGCGGGAGAACTACAGCGATACCTACACAGCCAGCAAAGAGGAAACGACGAACGAGGAAAACACCCTGCTGGCCAAGGGCGGCACGGCGGTCACGGCAGACCTGAAATATTTCCGCCATCTGTACAACCTGCGCTGGTCTGCCGATTGGAAGATTGCCGGCGAGGGCACCTACACGCTGACCCCCCAGGCCAGCAACAGCACCGGCCTGAACTGGACGGGCGGCGGCGTCACGGTCTACTGCGCCGCGGGCGCATGGCCTCCTGTGGCCAAGGTGCCGTCCCTCAATGACCCTGTCGCATGGCCGACGATCCCGGAGCTGGGCGAAAAAATCGAACTTAAGAGCAAAACAGCGGGTGTTACAACCCAAACGACCCGTGTGCCCATCCTCAATCTGCAATTGAGCAGCAAGTCCGTTGCAAAAACCGGCAGGGCAGGGAAGGACAAGCTGGCCGACCACTATGTCGGCCTTGTCGGCGAGAACAAGGGCAAAATTTCTTACATCACACTGCGCGACCCGGACATTCAGGTCAACGTCAAGACCGAGACCGTCGCCGCCGGTGCGCTGCCGAACGAAAACCAGCTCAAGCTGACCGCAACCAAATTCGTCACGGCGCTGGAGGACACCGACGAGAACTGGCGCGATGTGCGTGCTGTCGGCGCACTCTGCGGCGTCAACACCGGCACGCTGGAAAACTGCGCCCTGACCCGCGGCACGAACACCTCGACCAGTGCGCTGGTGGCCGCGGCGCTGGCGTTTGACAACACTACCACCGCAACGCAGCGCATAGAGCAGACGCTGGACGCTGGCGGCAAAAGCTATACCTATTATACAGACGAGCCGCGCGGCATTGGCGGTCTCGTCGGCGTTGCCATACCCAAAACAACGGATTCCGTCATGCAGGACCTGACCGTTGCGTCGGACGTGACGGTAGCGGGTCTGCTTGTGGACAAGGACACGCAAACCGTTACAGACACAGCGGCAGACCAGAAGGCCGAGAAGGCCCGCTACGCTGCCGCGGCAGCCGGGCCGGATGGCGAGAACTCTCTCTGGCGCAGCGTCGGCGTGGGCGGCGTGTTCGGCACGGTGGACGCGGCCCAGATGACAACGAACCGCGATACGAACATCGTCAACAACGGCTTTGTGACCGGCAACGGCTTTACGGGCGGCATCGTCGGCAACCTGTTTGCGACAGGCGCAAATACCAGCGCCCCGAGCCTGACGGGCCTGAGGAACAACGGCACGGTCAGCGCGGGCGCCAACTATAAAGGCGATACCGCGGGCGATGCGCGCAGCCTGGTGCTGGGGCAGTTCTTCGGCGGCATTGCGGGCTACGGCAGGGGCGTGACCCTGCAAGACTGCAACAGCGTGACCCGCAGCGACCTGACCGAGACCCAGCTCAAGGAGCAGGTCAAGGCGGGCTTCGACAAAAAAACCGGCGCGTTGACCGACGCCAGCCCCCTCAAGGGTGATTTCGTCGGCGGCCTTGTCGGCTACGGCAAGGATATTGTGCTGGAGGACTGCAAGACCGGCAAGGGCTACGTGCTCGGCAGCCGGTTTGTGGGCGGTCTGGCCGGTGGCTTTACCGGCAGCGGCGTAAAACAGAACGATACGAACAGCAGTGACGTCTTTGGCAGCCGCTACGTCGGCGGCATCGTGTCGGTCAACGGCAGCAACAGCATAATCAACGGCATGACCAATACGGGTCTGGTCGCGGCCTTTGGAAAGAACGCGGCCTACGTCGGCGGCATCGTCGGCGTCAATGATGCCGACTGGGGCGGCAGTAAAGACCCAACTGCCACAGCCACCGTGCAGAACTGCGCCAACCGCATGTCCGGCGACAACGCCACCGACACCCGCCGCATCAACCTGCTAAAGGAGCTGAACGGCTACGCGGCCTACGTCGGCGGCATCGCGGGCTGCAACGGCAAAAACGGCGTTGTGACGTGGGATAAGAACGGCACCCCGACGCTGGGTGCCATCCTGTACGGCAACAACTACGTGGGCGGCGTGGCCGGTTATAACGATGAAAAGGCGACGATCTCCAACACCTCCGGCCAGAACCTGACCATCAGCGGCCAGATCGTAGCGGCGGGCAAGGCTGTCGGCGGCATGATCGGCCTGAACTGCGCCTCCACGCTGCCCTCCGCCACTGTGAAGGTCAGCCGCGTGGCGGGTCAGCAGCTTGTCGGCGGCGTCATCGGCGCCAACCTGCCGGTGGGCAACTTCACCATGCCGGACGGCGGCACGTTTAACACAGATGTAGCCTCGGGCCGCATCGAGGCCGACGCCGTCGCGGGCGGCATCATCGGCTACAACCGTCTGCTGGCGGACAAGCCCGCAAAGGTCACGCTGGAGGCGCTGCTGCCGACGATTGACAAGAGCACCGGCGTGCTGACCGACAGCACCGACGCGCAAACGGCGGACGGCACAATCACCCTTGCTAACTTCCAGAACAAGCTCAACCTGCAGGCCGACATCTACGTCGGCGGCATCGTCGGCGCAAACGACGCCAATACGAAGCTGACGATTCAAAAGGCAACCAACGGCGCAACGCAGAACGCCCTGTCCGTCGGCGGCCTGAACCCGTCCAACAACGGCGCGTTTAAAGGCGGCGTATCGCTGAACGCGCTGGCCGGTGGCCGCTATGATTTCGACGACGTGCACGGCGCACTGGCGGGCGGTATCATCGGCTATGCCACACCCAACACAACGCTGGAAAACTGCATAAACTACGGCACAGTGGCTCACAAGTGCGCCGCGGGCGGCTTTGCGGGCTGGAACGAGGGCACGATCACCGGCGGCAGCATGGCGGCGTCCCTCGGCAACCGTGAAACCGGGTATACCTATCTGGGCGGCGTTGCGGGCGTCAACGGCGGTCTTATTCAGTCTGCCTACCCGGCTAAAGACTGCGCCGTGCGCGGCGACAGCTATGTCGGCGGCATTGCGGGCGTCAACCTGGGCGTTGACGCTGCGGCAAGCAAGGGCCTCATCATCTGCACGGGGGACAACAGCAGCACTGGCACGGTGGAGGCCAACCAGTACGCGGGCGGCGTGGCCGGTGCCAACGTCGGCAGCATATCGCTGTCCGGCAAGCTGCAAAGCAGTGTCACCGCCACCGACTATGCGGGCGGCGTGGCCGGTATCAATGCGAAGAACGGCATATATACAGGCCGCATTTGCGGCGCTGAAAACGCCAACGGCGCGGTCAGTGGCAGCGTCACTGCCGCCAACTACGCGGGCGGCGTGGCCGGTACGAACCGTGCCGAAATCACCCGTGTGGAGAACTACGCCTCGGTGCGCGCCAGCACAAAATATGCGGGCGGTATTGCGGGCGAGAACTACGAGGGCGGCAAAATCAGCGCCTGCGTCCATGCCCAGAATCCGATCTACGCCACCAACGGCGAGGCGGGCGGCATCGCGGGCAATAATAATAAAGACGCGCTGATTGAGAATGTGCAGGTCAGCGCCGCCGTCACCGCGGCCAACGGCACGGCGGGCGGCGTCACGGCCACGAACTTCGGCATCATCGGCCAAGGCAGCGGGCTGGAAAGCAGCAGCAGCGTAAGCGGCTGCACGATCACCGGCACGTCGGAGAGCATCGGCGCTGTTGCGGCGTACAACCGCGCGGGCGCGACCATCCGCAATGTGAAGCTGGCGGCAAACGCCAACGTGCAGTTCAGCACCCCGGCGGTCACTATCGGCGGCCTTGCGGGCATGAATGAGGGCATCGTCACCGGCTGTCAGGTCGAAAACGGCGCGCTGGCGCTGAACGACGGCCTGCGCGCGGGCACCAACACCGTCACGCTGGGCGGCGCGGTGGGCCGCACCACGAAGAACGGCACGGTCAGCAGCACCGACGTTCGGCTGGACCTTACACAAAATCTTGATAAATATACAAATTTGGGCGGCGTCGCAGGCAAGAACGACGGTACCCTGAAGCAGTGTACCTATTCCGGCACGATGGGCGGCGACGCGGGCGCGGACGGCCTTGTCTCCGTCGGTGCACGCAGCACCGGCAGCACGGTGGGCGGCATTGCCGGTCTGAACAACAGCACAATCACCGGCTGTGAGGTCAAATACATCAAACTGCAGGTCAGCGGTATCAGCAACATCACCACGACCCAGACCGCAGACGAAAAGCTCGCCAGTGCCAGCCATGTGGGCGGCATTGCGGGCCGCAACAATGCCGAAATCACCAACAGCTATGTCGCCACCGAGCGCAGCGACGGCGCGGGCAGCATCATCACGGCGCGTTACGGCTTTGTGGGCGGCGTTGCGGGCTCCAACAACGGCACTATCAAGGGCAGCGGCAGCAAAAAAGCGCTGGTCAGCGGCGACACAACAAAACTCGCCCTTGTTGCACAGGTTGAAAAATGGCTGGGTACGGCAGATGCCAATGCCGGCATCAACAGCATGGCGGCAGAGCTGACCACAGGCAAGACCTACGCGGGCCTCAAGGGCGTTGACACTGTGTCTGTACAAGGCTATGGGTACGTCTACAGCCAAAGCGGTCTTGCCGCCAATGATCTGCTTGTCGCCCTGCGCGGCAGCAACAACAGCGAGACCGTCCGTGCCGCCGGTTATCTGGGCGGTCTGGCAGGCTTTAACTCTCTCCGCGGTACAATTGGCACTTCCGCCACCGGCCAGTGGTTTGTCTATTCTGACAATGCGACAACGGCATCCACCGTCGGCGGTATTGTCGGCCAGAACGAATCCAACGTCACAGACAAAAGCGTGCTGGACACTGTGGTAAACTGTGCCGCCGTGCGCCGGTTTACGCGCGTGAATAACAAGAATGATACAGACGATGAAAACATTTTCAAGAGCAAAAATCGTGTTGTTGTCCATGTGGGCGGTGTCATTGGCCAGCAGCAGAACCGCAGCGATGACCGGTGGTCTGTCAGCAAGGTAGTCAACTGCGGCAGTGTGTTCAACAGCCGCTCGGCCAATGTGGGCGGCGTGATCGCCTATTGGCTGGACTACGGCGGAACCGTGCAGAAATGCTTCAATTTTGGCAAAATGACAACAAACACGAACGACCATGACCAGCAATTAGGCGGTTACGGTGCAGTCGGCGGTGTTGTCGGCTTTATTGACCAGCCTATTTCCGGCGGCACCACAAATGTGCTTTCCTGCCGTAACTACGGTCAGATTTGGTATGAACGAAACGGCGCGAATGACTGCGCGGGCATTATCGGTAAAATCGAGATGAAGAAGGTCACCGATATTATGACGCTGAACATCATCGACTGCGTCAATAGCGGTGCAATCAAGGCAGAATCGCAGGCAGTCGGCATTCTGGCATGGATCGGCCCGTGGAATGGAGGAAAAATTGACAACGTTACGGTAAATATTGACCGCTGCCGAAACCTTAATACAGACTTTACGTGTGGCAGAAAAATCGGAATTGTCGGCAGCCGCGGTAATGGCTCTGGGTCGCAAGAGGCAACCAATGTCACAAACTGCTTTGCGACGGTTGGTACAAATTGGTTCCCGATTGCCTATTTGCGCCAGAGTTACGAGAATGTCACCGGCCACGGCAACTATTATATTGAAAATTCCGAAAATGCAGGCAAGAGCTTCTTTAAGAAAGATTCCCGTAAACTGACCACGACAAAACCAGACAAAAAAACACGTAACTGGAATAATCCTAACTATGAACCAGCCTACAAAGAGACAGAGTGGGACCCGTCCTCGGAAAAAGTAAAAGCACACCGTCTGTACATAGGCTATAACGTCGATAGTCAGACAGATCCTTATATTGCGTTCCTGCCCACTTTGGCAAAGGATGGGAACGGCGCAGCGTACAGTCTGTGGTGGATTAGCGGTCTTACATCTGCGGGCTGGCCTGCCGAACGAAACTCTGCCTATATCAAGACCGACGGTAACAAAGCCTACATTTTCGATGACACCGGCGCGGGCAATGATACCAATCCCGGCAACCAGAGAGCGACTGTGATGCTGCAATTCGGCGAAGCCGCGAACAGTAAGGTCACAAAAGACGTTGATATTACCGACATCACCGACGAGGTCATCCAGAACTACTATAAGTACGTGCTGGACAGCACCAAGCCCGCCAAGCCGGGAAAAATCCACGTCAAGGCCAGCCAGGTGCAGAACGCGGACAACAACGTCTATGGCCGTTATGAAGTGACGTGGGATGAGCCGAACGACACGACAGCCAGCCCCGCCGCTTACTACCGTGTTGAAATTCTGCCCTGCAACGATGCGGGTACTGTCGCACCGGATGCAGTTCCCTATCTGAAAGCGGACGTCTACCAGCGCAGCTATACCTTTGTGGCTGATAAAGCGTGGACGGGTTACTTCGTCGTGCGTGTAACGCCCTACAACACCAACAACGACCCGAATCAGCCTGATAACCCCAACACCAGCGGCGTGCAGACCTTTATGCACGCCCTGCCGAAACCGGAACTGGAAGTCCGCCTTGTAAAGCGCTCGGAATTTAACTGGAACGAATGCACGAAGGTCGATGGTAACGAAGAATTTAAATATGAGCAAATTCTTGTGTTGAAAAACTATGAGGACTACCCCAAGGATGAAAACTGGACAGTAACCGTAACAAGAAACGGTGTAACGAACCCTTATACGTTCAGCAGGCAGAATGGGAAGAAGTATATCCGCATAGCGTGGAGTATTGGGGTGACCAAGACCTTTACAGCGCTGGCAACTCCGGCAGCGGGCAGCACCAGCTATTTACGCTCGGCGGAGTACAAGGTCGAAACCTACGTCCCATCCCAATGGCGTGATGTTAACAAAGAAGATGCCAAGAAGAATGAAGACGGTCTGCCTGCGGGCACGCTGACCAAAGCAGAAAACGCGACAGAGTACGTGACCTGCACCGGCCAATCGGCGGAAAACTTTACCGCAACGGTGACTTTCGGCTTCACGCCAACGTTGGCAGACCCGACCCACGGCAGCCCGACCTACCGCGTCATGCTGCTGGCAAAATATCTGGGCAATGACACGGTCAACGGGCAGTCCCTGAACGGCCAGTACATCACGCTGGCCGCGCGGGAGGGCATCGTCACCGAGACCCCCGTCACCTTCAACCTGAACAGTCTGCCGTCGGATGCTATGTCCAACTACACGGACTTCCTTGTCATTGCGGTGCCCATCACCAGCGGTAAAGGCGATGTGACCACACGCTGGGATGCCACGGCGGAGGAAGTGTCCGCAGCCATCGCCAGCCATGCGAACGAGACAAACGACACCGACAAAGAAATCTGGTGGAAGAACGGCTATGAGATCGTCCGCACGGGCGAGCACAGCTATACCTATGCCCATCTGACGCCGCTCTGCTTCTCCGACGTGAACCGTGATAAGAGTGGGTGGGCAGAACAGGCCACGGTAACGACCCCGCAGATCATCTTCAAGCAGCTGAACCTGAATGTTCTGAAAGCCCCGACGCTGGACAAAAACACCGAAGGAAAAGTTGACGAGAAAACCAACGAGTTGACCTATACGTTCAACTGGACGCAAGAGGACATGGGCACGAAAAAGCCGACCTACAGCATCAAGCTCTACGGCCTGTTGACGGACGAGAACGACAATGTGACCGGTCAGGAGCAAATTGCGCTGAAGGACGGCGTAAATCTGGCCGATAAGGTTCAGAACAGCGGCAGCAGCAGCTTTACCCTGCCTGTCAACGTGGATACCATGCTGGCCAACGGCAGCGACAGCTGGCGCTATGACAAGGTCCGGCTCGAGGTCACCCGTGTGGCGGCAGCCGACACCACCGAAATCGGCGCGTCCGCTGTGGCGGATTACAGCGTTAAGCAGCGCCTGCCCGGCATCAGCGCGCCGAGCTCCATCACCCGCGTCAACGGCGAGACCGACAACGCGGATGCCCTGCTCTACACGGTCAGCTGGTCGCCGTCCGACGACGCGCGCATTGGCCACTATGACCTGTGTGTCGTCGATGCCAACGGCAATACTGTGCTGACGCTGCCCACCACGGGCAACGTCGGCAGCCTGACGCTGGATCTGGAGCAGTATCAGGGCAAGGCATTGCGCTTCCGCGTCATTGCCCGCCGCAAGGCTGATAACAATACCTGCTTTGACGGCCCGGACGGCGCGTTGAGCCAGTCCGAGACCATCGTCCGCCGCGCCGCTGCGCCCAAGGTTACGGCCAGCAGCTTTGCGCCCGACAGCCCGAATCAGGAGACGTTCCTGAACGACCTCAAGCTCAACATGACGCTGAACGCAGCCGCACAGGGCAATGTCTACTTTACCGGCTATATCTTCAGCAGTGTGGACAATTACAATACAATTGCCGATTTGGCCAGGACTTGGCAGGAAAAGTCCACCGGACAGGACAAGTACACGGCCCAGCAGGAGTTGACCAAAAAACTGGACGAAATGCTGAACAATGGCGACGCCGAGCTGGTCATCCCGAAGGACAGCCGCACGGTGGGCGGGAGCGCCAGCGCCGACGACACCACCGCCAGCTATACCTTTGTGCCCGACGGCAACGGCTTTACGCTGACGCCCGACCATGCAAAACAATACCTGCTGCCCGCGGTGCGCGTTATGCCCACCGACGGCACGACAGCGTCGAACTGGTTCTACTTCTTGCAGAAGGATGCCGCAAAGGCACAGCTGCCGGCCATCACGCTGGACGCCCCCGTGGACGCTGCCGAACCGGAACGCGCGCTTGGCAATGCCGTTTACACGCAGGAGGTCAACCTGTACAACGACCCCGAGTTTAACACCAGTCGCGGTACGGCCCCGCTGGACCTGCGCCGCTTTACGGTGGAGTGGACCGCGGTGAACAAGTACACCCAGGCCGACGGCACGGTGCGCAACCTGACCGACAGCTATACCTTTACCGTCACGCCGCTGGATAGTAAGACGAAACAGCCCTACAGCATTACGGTGACGACCTACGACAGGGACGCGAAGGACGAAGACGGCACCACGCATAAGCGCGGGGAAATCAAAACCGTTACCAAGACCTATAACGACATAACGACGCCGCTTGACAAGCAGACCACCGTTGTGGACGCGGAGACCAAAGAGACCCGCATCTGGTACGACCTGAGCGTTGAGCCTGTGACCGACGAGAACGGCAACGTGACATGGAAATCGCAACCCTATGACGTCACCGGCACGGTGGAAAAGGACGGCGGTACGCTGTACTACAAGGCACAGACGGTTCCCATGCTGGAGCTGGTGCAGGAGGACGGCGCCGAGCCTGTTTACCGCATCACCCTGCCCGAGCTGCAGGAAAAGGTGCAGGACGACTCGCTCAATCTGCAAAAGTTCACCGCAAGTGTAACGCTGCAGACGCTGGCGCACTCGCATGACAACGGTAAGACCGTTGCGTCCGCTTCGGTCAAGGTCCCCGTCAACGAGACGAACACCGCCGATGCGACGGAAGATGCCCAGAGTATGGACTCTGCGGAGAGCGTCGCGCCCGCCGAGACTGCAGAAAGCACAGCGGCGGAAAGCGCCCCCGCAAGCGTGCCCCTGGTCCTGATGCGGGCCCGTGCGGCACTGCCCATGGCGACCCCGGAGACCGCCGCTGCCCCGGATGAGACGGACGCGACGGAAACCGCGCCCCCGGAACGGACGGAAACAAGCGACGCATCGTAATTTTATTTCAGGAAAGAAGGTGGCATTATGCACCGCAGGGCACGCAGCATTCTGCGCGGGGAGCAGGGACTTTCGATGATACTGGTCCTCTGCATCGGCGCGCTGTTTGTGGCGCTGTCGGCAGCGCTGGTCTATGCGGCCTCCGTGCTGACGGCCAATGCCAACCGCCAGCTGCTGGAACAGGAAGCCTACCAGCTGGCAACCAGCTTTTCCGACGTGCTGGAAGGGGAGCTGAACAAGAAGGACAGCAGCTTTGCCAAGTTCGTCAATGGGCAGTTCATGTTCTCCCAAAGCTACGGCAAGGACATCTATGATTTGGAATCCCAGCCCAAGGAGTTCGCCTGGAAACCGAAAGGCAGCCAGCCTGATGGCGGGGCCGAGGCCATCACGGTAACACTGCGCCGCCGCCCGGGCGACGGTGCCGACAAGCTGAACCAAACGGCGAACAGTGATACGGCCAGCGCATTGCTTAGTGAGATTACGCCTTGGGAGGGCGGCGAAGGCCGTGGAGGTATGGCAATCGTCGATTTACAGCTGGATATTACAGTGACAGTCACGAAAAACGGCGAGAGCTTTGCCTTTACGCGGACCTATGACCGCACAGTGAAGTACGACAGCGACGGCAGCCAGGCAAAAAACAATACATTCCCCAAGGTGTATTACACAATAAAAGACAGTACAACAAAGTATTACCGTATTAGCGACCTGACGTTCTACGCCCCCGGCAGTGGTGACCTGACCATTACTGGCGGCAACATTGACAGCAACCGCCTGACGTTCCACTGCGACACCAGCCAGCAGCCCGATTCCATCACCTACACCCGCGGTGCCAAACAGAGCACCGGCACAACACAGGAGTGACCCGCTATGAAACATACTTTACAAAATCAGCGCGGCGAGACCATTGTGGAAGTGCTTGTATCGTTCCTGCTGCTGATGATTTTTACGTCGATGTTCGTCGTTTCGCTGCGGTACGCCCGCGCCATGTCCCAAAAGGCCGAGTCGCTGCGGGAGACAGCCTATGCCTTCTGCGCCGGGCTGTACCCGGCCAATAACGCGGCCCCCAAATGGGAGAAGGAACAGGATGGGCTGGCGTTCTCCTTTGGCGATTACGGTGAATTTACGGTGAACGGCGTCGAGCTGGACAGCGTGGAGACAAGCGCGGAAGTTACGGAAAACGGCCAAAAAACGACGGAACAGCACAAGTTTTACCGCTACAGCAAGAGCACGGCAGAAGGGACGACCAACCCATGAAGCAGCGTTTGAAAAACCAGAACGGCACAACGCTGGTGGAGCTGATCGTCTGCATGGTGCTGCTGTCGCTCTTTACGCTGGCGGCGGTCACGCTGATACAGCCCAGCGCACAGGCGTACATGGACATCCAGCAGCAGACGCGCGCCCAGAACCTGGCCGACGCGCTCATTGAGACGATCCGCGGCGAGGTGCTCGAGGCGAACGGCTATATCCGCTTCACCGACGGCGCGACGGACCCTAATAATTTGGACAGCGTTTTTTTGTCCAAGGGTAACGACTACAGCAAGGGCACGGCATTGGAATTCAGCGTCTACCCCAACCACATTGAGCTGATCGACAAGGACTGTGTGCCGCCGCTGACAAAGACAGACGGCACAGAACTGCTGACAGCGGAACAGGCCAATGCGCTGAACGGCTACCTGCACATGCGCTTTTACCGCGATGAACTGAATGACGCCGGGCGCTACGGCAACCCGCAAGATCGGAAGAGCGTCGTGTAGGGAAAGAGTGTAGATCTCGGTGGTCGC
>OGMF01002395.1_pt1 | contig 16145 bp, 17 predicted proteins | sample 1572921 | NCBI WGS metagenome assembly OGMF01 (sample SAMEA2581919, study PRJEB24529) | metagenome | biome: Human gut stool | place: China | collected 2011
CTTCGTCCGCAGCCCAAACGGCGGCTTCGGCAGCGGCAAATTCCGCAAACGAAGCGCTGAAGTCTGCCGACAATGCCGCGGCGGCAGCAAGTAATGCGGCGGATTATGCGTCGCAGGCGGAGGACAGTGCCGGTGCGGCAAAAACTTCCGAAACAAATGCCGAAAGTTCGGAAACGGCGGCGTCCGGTTCGGCAGAGACGGCCGCATCTTCGGCAGCTTCGGCTTCGGAATCGAAGGAAGCGGCGGCCGCGTCGGCAACGGCGGCTTCGGGATCGGCGGCAAGTGCGGAAGCTTTCAAGACTGCTGCGGAATCGGCCGCGACTGTCGCAAATGAAAAAGCGGCGGCGGTCTCCGAATCGGCTTTGGCGGCGGCGGAAAGCGCAACGGCAGCGGCTTCGGCGGCGGACACGGCCGAAGCATGGGCCGTCGGCAGTATAGAAGAGCGGCCGGAAGGATCGGCAAAGTACTGGGCGGAAAAAATAAATCCGGACAACCTGGCCGATGTTGACCTGAGCAATCTGTCGTCGGCCGGCAACGCGAAACTTCCGCTGCCGTGGAGCAGTTTTCAGGCCAGGAACATGTTGGCAAACGGTTCAATTGCCAAGGATCAGGTCAGGACGTTCACTCTTAATTATTTAACCAATGATCGTTTGTACGAAGTGATCGGCAGCGTGTTTTTTACGTCAAACGGCGTTGTTACGATTCGGTGCAGTTCAAATCCTGTGATTGCTGACGCGATGGTATCTAACCCGGTTGCAGGAACTTTTATTGCGACCGACAGTTCACGCGGAGCCGGTACGTTCACCGCTTTGGTGAAAAACAAGACGATCCGTTTTTCAAATACCGGCAGCGTAACGGCAACCGGGGTTTACATCAATGTTGCCGCATTCAGGGAAGTAGGAGATTAGAAAAATGTTTTACGCTTTTATAGAAGACAACAAACTGGTCGGCGCCGGCGAGTGCCGCCAATTGACGGAAGGCGTCGACAATGTGGAAATTTCGGAAGAAGTGTTCAGAAACATTGAGCGCTATGTATGGAACGGAACGGCTTTGGCCGAAGATCCGGATTTTGAAGTTAAGCGCCGGTCTGCCGAAGTGCGGGCAGAACGGGACGAACTGCTGCTTGTGACCGACAGATATATGCTGGCCGATTTTCCGGTTGCGGAAGATGAGCGGGAACTGTACCGGCAGTATCGTCAGTATTTGCGGGATATTCCGGAAACGCCGGGGTTTCCGGATACGGAAATAATGGATTTTGCCGCCTGGCGGGAACAATCGTGACGGTTGGGCGTGCGAACCGGCGGCAGACGTTTTCGTCTGCCGCACCGACTCCGGGAAAAAAGGACATGCGGTATTGATTTGACGGACGCTTTATTTTATAGTGAAGCCGGTAAAATTTGAAAGAGGAGCGTGTTTTGGCAAAGGATTTTTATATTTTCCGCCACGGCGAAACGGAATTGAACCGTCGGCGGAGATGGCAGGGGTCGGGAACGGATTATGACCTGACGGAAGACGGCGTGTCGCAGGCCGAAGAACTGTCGGCAAAGCTGGCCGGCAAGGGGATTGAAGTTATTTATTCCAGTCCTTTGCTCCGGGCCCGACATACGGCGGAGATCGCCGCCCGGATGCTGAAGGTGCCGGTGAAAACGGAGACTGATTTGCGGGAATGTTTTTACGGCGAAGCGGAAGGGCGTCCGATTGCCGAGCTGCAAAAGGAAATGCCGGAAATTGTCAACAACTGGAGCCGTCCCGGCGGCGACCTACGCTTTCCCGGCGGCGAAAGCCGGCAGGAAGCTTTGGAACGGGTGCTGGCCGTTTTGCGCCGACTGGAAGGCGAAAGTTTTCGGACGGCGGGCGTGGCCGTTCACGGCGGCACCATGGCGGCGATGCTCAATCATTTCGGTTATAAGTTTGACAAAATACCAAACTGCGCCGTTTTTCGGCTGCATTTTGAAAACGGTGAGGGGACGGTCGAGGGAAACCTTTTTTAGACCGGTGCGAAACAAGAGGGAATAAACCGACACCCGCCGGCCGGCGGGTGTTTTGAAATGCAGAAATAAAAACCGGCGCTAATACTCAATGCGGTCGGGCTTGTTTTTCCATTCACGCATGATTTCGGCGGCTTCCCTGAGGTTGATGCGATGCAGCTCAAGCGGGTCGTCGTCATAAAAGACGCGATCGCGAAAGCCGATGTTTTCCGCGTCGAAACGGTCGGCGGCAAAATAGACTTCGGCGATGTTGGCCCATTTGCAGGCGTTAAGGCACATCGGGCAGGGTTCGCACGAAGTGTAGAGAATGCATCCGCTCAAATCGAAGGTGCCGAGGTTGCGGCAGGCGTTGCGGATGGCGACGACTTCGCCGTGTGCCGTCGGATCGTTGTCAGGTGCGACCCGGTTATGGCCTTCGCCGACGATTTTGCCTTCGGCGTCAATGATGACGCAGCCGAACGGCGAACTGCCGCTGTCAATTGACTGTTTGCTCAGTTCAATGGCTTTTCTCAGATTTTTTTCGTGATCTATCATTGTTTTTCCTTCCGTTGAAACCGGAATTTACTCTAGCTCAAAAAAGGATAATGTAAAGTTTATTTTTTATTCGTTTTTTTGTCGAAAAAACTTGGCTTTCGGCAAAAAATATTTTATACTCGCAACAGCGGCGGAGGTATGGATGACAAAGGCAAAAACAAAAAGGTTTTTAATGAAGGCCGCACTGGGCGCAAGTCTGGCGGCGGGAGTTTCCCTGTTTCCGCTGATGCGGCATATTGTTAGCCGTCAGACGGCTGATTTTGACAAAATTCGGGTAACCGTCGGTACGGATACGGTTTCCAAGCAGCAGTTTTTTGAGAGGCTGAGCTATCGTGACGGCGCCTGGCGTTTTGCCGCTTCCGACGGGACTTTCGTCAATGTGGACAGTTTGGCCGATTTCAGGACCAAAGATGCTCTGCTGCATGAATATTTTTGTAAGCTTAAGCTCAAAAACAGCGTTGACACGGTTTATGTGCGCTATGCCATGGGCAGCCAAAAAAAGTATATGTCCGATATCGTGTACGGCATGGGCGCAAAGGACAGCCTGGGGTATCTTCCGTCTTTCGGCAGATATAATTACGATCGGTTGAACCTGCGTTATTTTAAAGCCGACAGCGAAGAGCTGCAAAAAGTCGTTGACGTGTACAACGATAAGTACAACTGTACCTACCGGCACGAATATCAGCATTACCTTAACGCCGTTTCCGGAATCGGCCGCGCCGGACAAAGCTATGAAAACAAATTCGTCGAGTGTTGTCTTGACGAAGTGTCCGCCAACATTGCCCAGTTGTTGGAACAGAGAAAGCATTATCTGGAAAGCGGACGGGATTTGTCCTTTTTCACTTCCCGTTTTAAATTTTACCGGGAGGCGGTCGAGAGCGGAAAAGTTAAGCCGGCGGCGGGGATTTATTCTAAAAAAGAAGTCGAATTGATTGCCGACGGCGTTTTTGACGCCTGGATGGCCGAAAAGTTTAACCTTTATGTCAGAAACAATACGGCACGTACGGTTCATATCTTAAGCAAAACCAATTATAACGGCGTTCAGCCCGACAGTGTTCGCCACCGGCGGTTGATGCGCGCCTGCTTTAACATCAACGGGGTTGACTTTTATCCTTACATTGCCCGGCGGGAAGCGGAGATAAAAGAAAAAATTCCCAATGACAAGCTGAAGCTTTTCCGGTTGTTGAAAAAGGAAAAATTCAAGGAAATGGGCTATTTGGAGAAGTTGGAAAAGATGCGGATTGAAGAGGGCGAGCGCGACTATAATGTTACGTTAGCCAAAAACAAGCTGTGGGCGCATGCCAAAAGACTGCTGGGCGGCAGCAGCCGCTGACGGGAGAAAAGTCCCGCGGTTTCCGCAAAACGTGTTTTCGGTTCGCAAAGCGGATGCGGGGCAGAGGGCGGAAACAGAAGCGTGTTTTGTGCTTTTGTGGCTGCGGTTTAACGGCCGGTGCCGGGCAGGAACTTAAAAAAGCGGCAGGGCGTGCCGTTATGATTTTTAACCTATAATGCGGGACAGAGGGCGGAAACTGAAGCGCGTTTTGTGCTTTTGTGGCTGCGGTTTAACGGCCGGTGCCGTACGGAAACGTAAAAAAGCGTCGGGGCGTGCCGTTATGATTTTTCAAAGCAGGAAAAATGCAAGCAAATAGGGGGCCGGTGTCGTTTCTGCATTTTTGAGGGCGAAAAATCTGTGTCAGATGCGCTGATCAGGAGGGGGGATAACTTTTCCCGTTTATCTTTTTTCTGTTTCTCCGTCCTTCCATTTTCTTTTGGCCTTTTTTCGTTTTTATTTTTTTCATCCGTCCTTCAATTTCCCCTCTCAGTCTTTTTTTGTTTCCTCTTTTTTCTGTTTCTCCGTTCTTCCATTTTCTTTTGGCCTTTTTTCGTTTTCATTTTTCTTCCGTATTTTTTGACATTTTGTTTTTAGTGCGAAAAACTCTTTTGCCGAAGTTTGTCCGAACCATGTTACCGGAGATGCTGACGGAATATTGCGTAAGCTCAATTGCTGCCCGTTTCAAAGTTAAGAGCCGTCTTTCAATATGAGAATGTTGGAAAATGCAGAATATCGACATCGCTGCCGGGAATTTCGGTGCACAGGCTGTTATGCGGATACTATAGGAAAAAATACCGGAAGAGGGCTGAATACATTCGAAATCGGTTAAGGAGCAAAGCCAATTGAGTGTGGATTTTGATCCGTTTACGGCGAGCCGGGCAATGTTAACCCCGCCGAACCGTCATGCGCCCTTAAAGACGAAGATATTGCCGGGCGTATACGAAGCGCCTGCGTTATATGCGGAAATTCCTTTTTTTTGTAACCGGAAAACCATGTTCGGGACATGCTGTCAACTTACCGTGTCAGAGTGTCATATGTTAGTGTTTGCCGGTGTTTTGCGAGTTAATCCGCATACGAAAAACTCCGCGTTTTATGCAGGTGTCTTTTGATCAGGCGGCAGAGAAGATTACGGTATAACGGCTTGGGATAGAATGTAAAATTCTTCCTGTCCGGGGCGGCATTCCTTTTCCATCTTTTCCAGTCCGGCATCAAAGCGTTCGGCTTCCTTTTCGTCAAATGTAAAAACCGGACTGGGACGATAGACGTATTTTTTTCCGTTTTCCAAGGTTCCCGGTTTCAGCTCTTTGATCAGCATTGCCGCCGGAAAAGTTCCGTCTTCTGTGCAGACGTTGAATTTTTTGCAACTTTTGAAGCCCCGGCTGACGTAGTTGTTCGGGCTGCCGAAAATGACGATGACGTCATAGCCTGCCGCCGCGGCACGTTCAAATGAATGTTCCAGCAGCTGTTTGCCGTAGCCCCGGCGTTGATGTTCGGGCAGAATGCATACCGGTCCGAAAGTGAGAATGTTTTTTTCGTTTCCGTTTTCTTCGATCAGTTTGTTGCGGGTGTACATAATGCTGCCGATGATTTTTCCGTCAAGCTCGATGACAAAGTCCAGCTCCGGCAGAAAGTCGGGATGAGAACGCATTATGTGAGCCAGATAATGCTCGTTGCAGCCCGGAACATACAGGTTCCAAAAAGCTTTTCTGATGACGTCTTCCACTTCGGCGCGGTCTTTTTCTTCTTCGTTTCTGATGGTAATCATGGCAGACTTTCTGTAAAATAACTTCTCGTTTTTTTATAACGCGGTTACAAAGGGCGGAAAAGCGGGTGGTTCTCGGGTGAAAGAAGTGCCGCCCGTCTTTTTCAGGCCGCTTTTTTCGGCGGCGTGTCGGTTTGGTCCGGTTCTTTTATGCGGACGATGTCGGCGCCGACGCCGCGCAGTTTTTCTTCCAGTTTTTCGTAGCCGCGGTCCAAATGGTAGACCCGGTTGACGATGGTTTCACCTTCGGCAATAAGGCCGGCCAGAACCAGGGCAAATGAAGCTCTCAGGTCGGTTGCCATGACTTGGGCGCCGTACAGCTTTTTGACGCCGCGGACAATTGCCGAAGCATGGCCGTGAACATTGATGTTGGCGCCCATCCGCATCAGTTCGGGAACGTGCATGAAGCGGTTTTCAAAAATGGTTTCGGTAACCATTGACGCGCCGTCGGCCGTCAGCATCAAAGTGAGAAACTGAGCCTGAAGGTCGGTCGGAAAACCGGGATAATAGTCCGTCATTATGTCTTTGCCCTCCAGCCGGCAGTTTTCGGCGTCAATAATGATGCCGTGCGGCTTTTCTATGACTCTTACGCCCATTTCGCTTAAAATGCGGAGCGGGGTTTTCAGAGTTGCGGCCTGAGCGTTTATCAGCTCTATTCGTCCGCGGGTGATGGCGGCGGCAACGGCGTAAGAGCCGGCTTCAATGCGGTCGGGAATTACCTTGTGAACGGTGCCGTGCAGCTCCCTGACGCCTTCGATTGTCAGAATCGGCGTGCCGATGCCCGTAATTTTTGCGCCCATGGCATTGAGCATTTCCGCCAGATTGCCGATTTCCGGTTCCATGGCGGCATTTTCAATGACCGTGGTTCCTTCGGCTAAAGCGGCTGCCATCAGAATGTTGCAGGTGGCACCGACGGAGGCAATGTTGAAAATCAGGTGAGCGCCCTTAAGTCCGTTTTCTGCCCGGGCAATGACATAACCGTTTTTAATTTCGATCGAAGCGCCCATCTGTTCCAGCGCGGAAAGGTGGATGTCCATCGGACGGGCGCCGATGGCGCAGCCGCCGGGCAGGGACAGTTCCGCATAATGTTCTCTGGCCAGAAGCGGCCCCAGCACGTAGTAGGAAGCGCGCATTTTGCGCACGTAGTCGTACGGTGCGATCAGGCTTTTGGTTTGGGCTGTCTGGTAAGTGTACATTTTGCACGGATTGCCGTCGACTACTTCGTTACGGCTGTCAATTTGTGTGCCGAGCTGTTCCAGCAGCAGATTCATGGAGCGAATGTCGGAAAGGGAAGGCATGTTGGTCAAGGTGACGCGTTCCCGGGTGAGGAGGGAGGCGCATATCAACGGCAGCGCCGCATTTTTGGCGCCGCTGATGTAGATTTGACCGGAGAGCCGGTGCCCGCCGTTAATCTTTAGTTTGTCCATCGTCTTTTACTTTCTCTGTTTGGGATTTTTTTTGTAAGGCTTCCTGTTGCTTTTTGCGTTTTTCCAAATTTTTGCGCAAGGCTTCTGCTTCTCGCTCAAAACGCAGGTCGGACCGCCTTTTTGTTTTTTCGGTCATATGAAACATAAGTCCTTTTTTTTATTTTTACCGCAATACTATAGCAGGTTTTAAAAAAGTGAATCAAGCCGCTCAGTTTTTTATTGTGCAAAAGTGGTTTCATTTTTTATTGAAATCAATCCGTTATACGGATTATTAAGCTAATAGGTGTGTTTTAATATGTTAACAATTTATAATTAGTATTGATGTTTTGTTCAAAATAGATTATTAATTGTGAAAAAATAATTTTTAGAGCAGGACTTGTGAGTATCATGAAAAAATGTATTTTGATTTTATGTCTTCTGTTGTCAGCATGTATAAATACCGTCACTTATTCCCACCGGCAGAACGGGGTGGACGTTTATGTGGCTCGGTGCAACGGCTCTTTTGTCGACATTTCGCTGTGTTATCGGCAGGCGAGTCAGGCTTGTAACGGTAATTTTGAAGTTTTGAACGCTTCGGTGGAAAATGCCGGTACCGTCAACAATATGAGCGTGCAGACGGGAATGACGCCGATGTTGTACGGAACCCAGGATAATGTTTTGAACCGTTCGATCATGTTTTACTGCAAGTAAAGCCGCGATCGGACTGTGCCGCGTTGTTTGGCGGAAATTTTTTCGGGTGACGCCGTTTTTCCGGGAGGAAGAGCGGCGTTTTCGTTTTGAAAAAGAAGAATGTAAATCATTTTGCCTTCAAGCGGAAAGGTGGAACCCGGTTTGTGATGCAATACAAGTTCATGTTTAAAACCGATGCATGCTGCCGGGTGATTGTTGAACCGGAGATTGTAAGAGGCTAAAAAAATAAACGTGAAGGTAAAAGTTGTTGTTTAGGGCTAATAATTGTTTTATTATTTCTAAATTAGAAAAGAGGTTTTTTTATGATAAAAAAATATATTTTAGCGGGATTGTTAATTTTATTTCCTGTTTCTGCTTTTGCCGACGGGGGATTGCCCTTGTGGATAAATACGATTCAAACCGTAGCGGCCACTTCGGGAATTAAGGGGTTGGGGTACCCGTTGTCAAGTTCCGTGATTACGCTCATTTGTTTGATATTAATTATATTTTGTGAAACTTTATTCTTGAAAAAAAGATATTTTAAAACAACAAATACGGTAAAAATAATTGAAGCCGTTTCTTTTGCTAACTTGATTTCAACCGTTTTGGGCGGATTGCTGCTGTGGGCTGTTTTTTATGTTACGGTTTTTATGGCAGATTCTAATTCCTTGGGATATTTGTTTCTCGGGCCGTTATACGGAATATTGACATATCTCCCGCGTAACTCTGCCGTGGAAATATGCGGCTTTGTTTTTATCCTTGTGTTTTATAATGTTTTCTTTTGTTTTTTTTCGTATTTTATAGAACGTTTCATAATAAAAAAATATTTGCAAAATATGTATAGCAGCGAAATTGTCTCCAAAGGAGTATTACGAGCCAATATTTTAAGTTATTCCATATCGTTTTTTCTGATGTTGCCGATTTACTTTTTTTTACATGGAATTTTATGAATATTTATTTAAAAGGGTATAAATGGGAATTGTTCTTTTTTATATTTTGTGTTGCATCGGAACGTTTGTTCTTGCTGTTTTTTATGCATTCATGATGAGAAAACATTATAAAAACAGTAATAAAGGTTTTTCATTTTTTTCATTATATGCTTGGCTCATTTTTCTTTCTTGTTGGTTGCGTTTATCTTTAAGCTGGATTGTAGAATTTGCTTACAAATGGGAGTTGTTGGTGCCGTTTGCGTTGTCTCTTTTGATTTCTTTTTATGCAACTTTCGGGAATATGGGACACTATAAAAAAATTTTTTTGGTGTTTTTAATTGTTTTAATCGGTGTCCCGTCATACCTTTCTTTCCAAGCCGACAAAGACAAAAAAGCTGCGGAACATTTTTTTTCCGATCATTTTCCGGGTGTTTATTATGCGCCCCCGCAATTTTTGGATGGTGAATATTTTCATTTTATTACACGAAAAGAGATGGTTTTTAATTCCTATCCTTTTGAAAAAGAGTTTTTTAATTTGGAAACAGGCGAGATAAATCCGGTTTTGGTGCCTAATGTCGTTAATTTACAAGAAGCTTTTTTTAATTCCGAAAGAAATATATTATATATCGGTAACAAAGCTTACTCTTTAAAAGACGATGAAATTTACGTTCTTAAATGCCGAGATCTTTTTAATGATAAGAAATTACAAAATTTGTTTAAAGGGAAAAAAGTTCTTTGTATGGCCGAATATCGTAAATTTCCCCGGGAGGGTATGCAAGAAGGTCGTAAATATCAAAACATAATCGCTCGTTATGCTCCGCAAAATTTACCCTCAAAAAGTGGTTTTATGTTAAAGTTTCTTCTAAATGTCAGACCCTATATGTATAATGGGGAAGCAGAAGTTTTGGAGAAAGATGTCTTGTTTGCTGATACCGTTTTTTTATATCAACCGCCTAATCAGTTTATAGGTGAGTATTATAATCCAAAACTGAAAAGAAAGAATTTCTGTCCTGTGTCAATCGCTTATTATGCAGGTAAATGTATTGAATTCCGCAAGTTGTTTGTACCGATCGGCAGCAAAGACGAAAATACATAGTCTGGTTGCTTTTTTTTCATAAATTCTGCCGCTGAAATTAAAAATAAGATCAGGCCGGCCGGAAAATTTCTGATAAAATGACCGGTATTCTTAATAAATTTTAAGGAGAAAGCTATTGTTGACAAAACACTTGGCGCAAAATAACTTAAGCTTTAAGCGTAGCGTTGCGAACGATCTCCATACCGGATAAGATTGGATTTTGTCTAAAATTCCGTTGACAGTAACACGGAATTATAATATATATATGAAATGTAAATTTATTAAAAACATATAATTATGGAGACACGGACTATAGAGAAATGGAGTGATTATGTACTGCTACTTGACGAACAGAATGTTTATTCGTTCGCGAAAGCCCAGGAACGTTTAGGATCCTGCCATAGAAAAAGGGTAACAAAATACCTCCAGGAACAGGAAAAAACACCTATGAGTACGTTTTACGATTGGGATGGAGAGTATGCCGTCGGAGGCGACTGGGAAGACGTTGGCTCGCCTGTAATCATAGGATACATTGATGTTTGGGTTAATGATGACGGGTATATGCTCTTAGCCGAGTAATTTTACAATAAATCCTTCTTCTTATATTGGAAGAAGGATTTTTCTTTTTTATCGCTTTTTGCTTTCTGCAACTTGATGAAAATTTCTCTTTTCTCAACCTCAAAAATTTGCATAGTTTCTACCAAACATTATTTATATTTTAGTGTCAGTTACGGCATTATCAATAGGAATAAACAGTTTGCGAAAATCAATGCAACGGTTGTGAGAAGCAAAAACTGTGACAGGACAGAAATTTTTTGTTTTTAATTTGGGGTTATAGTAAAAACGCGTTCTTTCCCTGAAATTTTTATAGCTAAAAACGGTATCTACGAATAATATGTCATCTTTTAAAATGTTGGCAGGGTCGCTATACATATAGGGCTCAACATTCAAAAGAAACTGTAATGAAAAACTGCTTTTAGAAGGTATATTTTGCGGTGCATACTTGGCAAGTATATTCTGATATGGCCTATTCTTTTGAAGTGTTGTAAAAGGGTTGTAGAAATAGTTTGCCATGCAAAGTATTTTTTTCCCTTTAAACAAATTTTGTAATTTCTTATCATTAAAAAGATCTCTGCATTTAAGAATATAAATTTCGTTATCTTTTAAAGTATAGGCTTTACTGTTAAGATGAACTGTATTTTCTTCAAAGTTAAAAAAGGCGTTTTGCAAATTTACAATATTAGGAACTAAAATCGAATTTATGCGTCCTGTTTTTAAATCAAAAAACTCTTTATCATAAATATGATGTTGAAATTTCATTTCATCACGCATAATAAAATGAAAATACTTTTTATCTAAAGGTTGAGGATGCGCATAACTTTCATCTGGAAAATTTTTGGAAAAGAATTTCTCCGCATATAGCCAGTCTTTTTCTTGTTTGGCGGAGATCAAATAATAGAGACTGAGTAAAAAAAATAAAAACATTAAAAGAAATATTTTATAATGTCTTATCACTCGGAAAGTGTTGTGGAATGATATAAAAAAAATAACAGCAAAAGGAATAAAAGGAAGAAGCCAGCTGGATACGGAAAAAATCCATGGTAAAAGTAAGTGGCATAGAAAAAAAAGAAAAATACTCCAGGCGAAAACGGAAAAAAAAGAAAAGTGACTGTTGTTTCTCTTATAATAATTTTTCATTATAAAGGTATAAATCAGAACAAGGATAAATGCAACAACACAGTCCAAGATAAAAAGAATGAGCAGCCCCATTTGTTCATACTCCTGTTTTTGTTATTATTTTATAATAAAATTTATATGTTAAAATTTCGTAATGGATGAATTTTTCAATCATTTTTATCGGACAGGGATTGAGGATAACAAAAAACTTGATTTTCATAGTTTTTGTTTAAAAAGTCCGATAAGTTATCAAAAAATGCTTGTCTAAAAATCGCAAAGATCGGGCTGAATAAGAGCTTGTTTAAAAACAAAAAATCCGCAACAAATGCGGAATTCTCAAAAATGGTGCGCGATATTGTGCAATTATCGGACTAGGAATTATGAGGATTTTAAGATTTTGAGTAGAAAAATTAAAAAAATGTTAAAAACAAATTAAGGCTGAGTGTTTATTCTCAGCCCGTAAAAAATTATTTTTAATATTTTTCTAAAAACCATTTTGCAAATTGTTGCAGACTTCCTGAAGTTTGCGATCTTTCTGTAAAGTCTGAAAGCTCTTGCTTTGAAAATTCACAGAGCATTTTCCCATAATCCTTCATATACATTACTTGCCACAAATCAGACCAAGCGTCTGGATGTATTACGTTTTTTCGTTCATATGCAATTTCAAAATTATCACCAAATCTTTCAAATTGACATACAGTCCCGTCATTTCCAACAAATGTTGCAAAGCTGACAAATTTTGCCGCCCGATTATTTTCTCCGTTCATTAATTTTAGTATACCATCAATCCCAATTGTTGATAAAACATACTTGGTATACGGCCCGGGGAAACCATTCAAGGCCTCAATAACCAAACCTCCGTCTTCAACAAGGATAGGCTTTTTCAATATTTTAAAAGCTTCCATAGCTTTATATTTTGAAACATCAGCGATATTATTAAGCTGAGGTTCAACGATATCAGCCTGAACTTGATTAACTTTAATATCAAAGCGTCCAGCATTAAGAAAAGAACGCTTTAAAGCGGCTATTTTCCCTTTATTGGAAGTAATAAAATCTATCTCCATAATCATACTTTTATATTGTTAAACAAAATTATAAATTTCACACTTAACTTTATATATCTAAATAAAAATAAAGTAAATCAAAAACAAAAAGTCTGATAATCCAATTAAAACGATCATTCTCAAAATAACTGAAATCGGATTGGGCAGGAGGTTTGGTTTATATAACAAAAAAGCACCTTGATAGGTGCGTTTCTATAAATGGTGCCGCTAGCAAGAATCGGACTTGCGACCCCACCCTTACCAAGGGTGTGCTCTACCACTGAGCTATAGCGGCATTGTCAAACTGAGGGGAATATAAAACATCTTTTTTATAAATGCAATAATATTTTTGAAATAATTGATAAAAAAATGTTTGATTTTTATATCTGTTTGTTTTTGTTTTGTTTTTTTGCCGGCAGAATTGGAGAAAGGTTAATGTCAAGAATTAAGAAGGCCGGAAATGTTTGGAATGCAGAGCGATTGATGAACAGGAAAGAAAGACAGGGGATAGTGACGGAAGAAGACGGCTGATATTTGAAACGGCATTATTGCAGAGACGGTGGCATTACGGAGTTAAGGGAAGCCGCGTCGGCCGGGGCAGGGACGCGGAAAATACGGCGGGCTGGTGCGGTCGCTGGCTGCGACGGGGGAGTTGAACGGAGCAGGGGGTAGAGAAGACGGCGGCAGAAAGGGGCGGCGGTGTCGGCAGGAGGAAGAAAAGTTCGTAAAACAGTGTTGTCGGTATTAAGGGAAGCCGCGTCGGGTATGGGGGGAAAAGTGCCGAATGAAAGAAGGCCGTAACCGGCGGGGTAATGTAAGGAGCGGTCGGATCGGGCACCGGCGGTTTTTTATCGTTAATTTTTCATTTTAGGTTGCCATCGGAGTGAAAAAAAACTATATTTACTGATGAGAAGAAGAGGATTAAACTAGATGCAGAAGATACTGTCTTGGATTTTTATGTTTATGTTTGCCGGGTTGGCATTTACGGTTTTTTTATATGTCGCCTCGATCATTGTTCCGATTTTGTTTTTCGTGGTTTTGGCCGGTTTTTTATGGATCCGCTACAAACAGCGCAAAGCGGTAAAGCTGATGTTTGAACGGAATGCCAGTCGCGAAAGACAACATCCGAGGGGTGAGATCATTGACGCGGAATATGAAATTATTGACGATAACAAACATTAGAGGGAGTTAAGGCAATGAAGATCAACAAAGTTCTGGCTTTTGACATCGGGGGGACCAAAATTGCTTATGCGACGGTTGACAGAAACGGTAAAATACTGAACGAGGTTATTCGTCATCCGACGCCGGCGGCGCCGGGCGCGGCGGCGAAGCTGCTGAAGACCATTATTGCCCAGTTTGAAGATCAGATTGATGCGGTGGCGGTTTCTACCGCGGGGACGGTTGACCGGACCAATTCCCGGATTACCGGTTCGGTCGGCAACATGCCCGAAGGGTATATGGATACGGATTTCAAAGCGCTTTCGGCCAAGCCGGTGGTGGTGGAAAACGATGCTAATTCGGCCGTATGGGCGGAGCATGTTCTCGGCAACGCTAAGGGGCATGACAACGTAATTTTGTTGACCCTCGGCACCGGCGTCGGGGTCGGCATCATTGCCGACGGCCGGCTGTTGGTCGGCAAATCGGGCGCGGCCGGCGAAGTTCATTTTCCGGGGCGTTATGACAATAACCGTCTGTGCGGATGCGGACGCTACGATTGTTTGGAGATTTACATGTCCGGCAAGGCGCTCAGTCTGGAAGCCAAAGCCGCCTACAAAGACGACAACGCCACCAGTCATACGGTGATTGAGGGGCTGAAGCAAAATGCCCTGCCGGCGGTTACGGCTTTTCATAATTGGCAGGAGATGGTTAAAAACGGAATCGTGATTTTTGCCGACATTTTTGATCCCGAGGTTATTCTGCTCGGCGGTTCCATGGCGCATTTTATAGACTATAAACGGTTGAACGATGAGGCCAACAGAATGATCGTGACCACGCCGTTTGAGCTGAAAGAGGCTTCTTTTGAAAATGACGCCGGTTTGATCGGTGCGGCGTTGTTATGTGTGCAAAAGCTGGAGAAAAAAGCTGTTTAGACCGAGGGTTCCGTTGTTTTCGCAGCTTTTGGTCCGGCCGGGGTTTCCCCGGCCGGTTCTGCTTCCGGAGCGAAAAAGCTGACGGCTTTGTTTAACCGGACCATAAAGCCGCAGAGGGCGTTTTCGATTGCCGTTAGCGTTGTGTCGGTTATTTTGTGAGTGCCGGCAATAATCAGGTAGATGACCGAAGTTGCCCGATTGAGCGCTTTGAAAAACAGGCAGCCGGGGTTGCCGCGGCAGTCGGGCATCGTCTGTGAAACAGATTTTTCCGCTGCCGGGGACGTCTCCGCTTTTCCTTCCTCCGGCGGCGTGTCTTTTAGCGTTTCGGGGTCGGGGGCGTTTTCCGCCGGAGTGTCGGCCGCCGGCCGGTAGTCCGGGTTGGGAGTGTCGTTCATAACCAGCGACCAGCTTTTTTTGAGGCCGCCGTCTTCTTCTTTGTAAAGAATGTCAAACATATAAGGGCTGCCGTAAACCTTTTTGACTTTGAAGCTTTCGCGGTTGGCGGCAAAACTGCCGGAAGAGGCGAAGACAAGCGGCTGCCGGCCGCGGATGTCGTCGTCGGCGCTGACGTGCAGGCTGAGTGCGACTCTGCCGGTCAGGGAGCTGCCGATTTCAAAGCTGTCGGCGCTCATGTTTTCAATGTTGACGTCGATGTCGGCTTCGCAGTTTTGGCAGAGCAGGTGCTCAAACGACGCCCGGTCCCGGTATCCGTTATGCATGTCCAGACGGGCGGCGGTGAGGCTGAGGCCGGCAGCCGCGGAAAATCCGCCGCGGCCGTAAGGGCCTTGCCGCAGTTGCAAGACGCCTTCCCTGACGATGATTTTTGAAGCGTTGTATACGGTGTTGTTAAGCCGGAATATGCCGCTGCCGCCGCCGTTGAAGAACAGGGCATAACCGCTGCCGCGGATATTGTCGTCAAAAATGTAGATGCCGTTGCCGCGGACGGAGAAAACAACGGATGTTTTGTCGATGTAAAAGGCGTTCGGGTCGGAGATGCCGGCGTTGTCGGTATAGTTGCCGCTGAAAACGGCGTTTTGCTTTCCGTCAATGCTGAAAGTGAGCGGTTTTTCGGTATAAACGGCGCCTCCGAAAGCGGAGTCTGCCGATCTGCCGCGGGCGCCGTTGCCGATGAAGACGGGGTTGGTTATCAGCCCGTCGACGGTACCGGAAACGCTGAGGGCGCCGCCGAGGACGCGTCCGGAATCCGAGGCCGCGGTGTTGGCGATGAAATTTGCGTTGCGGATGGTAAAGAGTTTTCCCTGCCGGGGAATGCGGACGGCGGCGCCGCCGGTGTCCGCAGATGCGGTTTGCAGCCGGTTGTCAACAAATTCGGCTTCAATCAGGTCGATACGCCCTTCGTTCAATACGGCACCGCCTGCCGCGGCCTTTTCTCCGTTTACCGAGTTGGCGGAAAATATGCCTTTGACCGACGTCAGGCTGCCGGTGTTGAGCAGGACCGCGCTGCTGCCGAAATCGCCTCTGACCCGGTTGCCGGCAAAAACGGCGTTCATGCGGGAAACGCTGCCGGCATTGAGCCATATGGAATTTTCGGTGCCGCCCGGATTGTTCAGGCGGTTGTCTGTTACGTTGACATTGACCAGGGAAATGCTGCCGGCGG
>OGMF01002396.1_pt1 | contig 16140 bp, 19 predicted proteins | sample 1572921 | NCBI WGS metagenome assembly OGMF01 (sample SAMEA2581919, study PRJEB24529) | metagenome | biome: Human gut stool | place: China | collected 2011
ATGGTTGCGGTTTTTTTTTAATGATACGGCGACCACCGAGATCTACACTTTTCCCTACACGACGCTCTTCCGATCTTATTCAGTTTTTAAATAAAGCAAAAATTGCGATGAAGGACAATAATATTGCTGAGATTCACAATAACATAATGAGTTGTGAAGAAATTATTGAAGAATTCATCAATACAGTAGATGAAGAAAAGGGCGGGGAGTTTGCAGTAAGAATAAAGGCTTTATATCAATATTTTTATAATACTTTGGTTATGGCGAATATAAAAAAAGACGAGTCTAAAATTGATGAAGTATTGAGACATCTAGTAGATTTGCGTGCAACTTGGAAGCAGGCAATTGCAATCGCAAATAGCCAACGTGCCCAATTAAGTTCAGGGGTTTCGGATTACGAAGGTTAATTATGACTAAGCAATTTGACCAATTAAAAATGTTATACAAACAGGTTTTAGCGACCTCTGTTGAAGTTAAAAAATTTATAGAAAAAGAAAATTACGACGAGGCTTTATCAAGAGAAACTCACAAAGCACAATTGATTAGCAAAATTAATATTGTCAAAAATTCTTTTGATTTAACAGATTTTGAGCAATCTACTTTGAGAAAAATTGTAGAGGATATTCAAAAACAAGAAATGGAAAATATTTTAACTGTAAAAGATTTAAAAGACGATACAGCTTTAAAATTAAAAGCATTAAAGGCAAAGTCAAAAATTACGAATAAATATTCTGGAGATACAGAACCACAGGAAGGTTCTATACTAGATTTTAATGAGTAATTTTTGCATTATAATATAACTATGGAAATATCAAAAAACGATAAAGCTAAAAAACTTGCAACAACAATTTCAATTTTTTCAAATTGTGTTCTTATTGCTATGAAAATTGTTGCAGGGATTGTGTCAGGAAGTATCGGGATTATTTCAGAAGCAATACATTCTTTTTCAGACCTGTTAGCTTCTTTTATTGCGTATTTTTCAGTAATAAAATCGGCAAAACCCGCAGATGAGGATCATTCTTACGGGCATGGAAAATATGAAGATTTGTCAGGTTTTATTGAAGGGTGGCTAATTGTTTTTGCTGCACTTTATATTGCATACGAAGCGGTTAAAAAGATTGTATTTCATTCAAATGTTGAAATTAGTGTAGATATTGGTATTTACGTAATGGCACTTTCGGCTGTAATCAACTGTTTTATAAGTTGGTACTTATTTCATGTTGCTAAAAAAACAGGTTCTATTGCGGTTTATGCTGATGCTGAACACTTAAGAACAGATATTCTTTCTTCAGCAGGTGTATGTTTAGGTTTGGTTTTAATCAAAATTACGGATATTCATATTTTAGACCCAATTATAGCTTTAGTTGTTGCAACAATTATCCTTGTTGCAGGGTTAAAAATTTGTAATCAAGCGAAAAACAATCTTGTTGACAAATCCTTGAGCGAAAAAGAGGTTGAAAAGATTGAACAAATTGTGGATAGTTTTATTGACGGTTCGGAATTGATTACGATTAAAACCCTAAAAACAAGAAAATCGGGCATAAAAAAGAATATTGAACTTGTAATAGAAGCAAATAAAAATATGACTATCGAAAATAGCCATATTCTTTGTGATAAAATTGAGCGAAGATTAAGTGAAACTATTGGTAATACTGAGGTTTCAATTCATTTAGAGCCGAGTATTGAGCGAGTTCCAGCTTAGTAAGACACTTGAAAAACCTAAAAAAATACGTTAAACTGAATAATGTTACAAATTACGAGGATAGCTTATGAAAATGTTTCAAAATAAAAAATCGGTTGCCTTCACACTTGCTGAGATACTTATGGTAATGGGTATCATTGGCGTTGTTGCGGCGATTACAATTCCAAATTTAAACAAAAATATTGGTGATCAAGAAAGAGTTGCAAAAGTTCAAACAATGGTCGCTGATGTTGATCAAGCCTATAAAATCGCACTAAAAAAATATGATGATGAATGGACTACAAATTCTTATGGTCCACGAATTTTAGAGTTTATGCAAACTAAGCTAACTTGTACAACTGCTAATGCATCAAACTGTGCTCCACTTGGTTATAAACGACGAGGTTCTGGGGTTTCAACTGGAATTCCAAATCAAGGAGTTGCTGCAACATTTAATGATGGTTCAACAATCTTATTTGGTGGTAATATTGCATATATTGACATTGACGGTAAAGGTGGATATCAAACTTTGGGAGTTGATGGCTTTTTAATAGGGTTTGGAGAAAGTGGACTTTTGATGAACGGCTCTGAAAATGATTCAAATGTAACCAATTACACTTCTTGGATTGTAAAGAATGGAAATGCCGAATATTTACATTGCAATACGGTTAAGAATTCAAATATAACCTGCAAGTAATATAAAGTAATAAACATATAAAAAGGCGGTCTTGAATGAAATTCAAGACCGCCTTTTTCGTGTTAAACTTAGTTAGCAAACCTAAAGTGCATGATGTCACCATCTTGAACAACGTAGTCTTTACCTTCAAGTCTCATTACACCTTTTTCTTTTGCCATTGCGTAAGAGCCGTTGCAAGCTAAAAAGTCATCATAAGAAATAACTTCTGCTCGAATGAAACCTTTTTCAAAGTCTGTATGAATTACACCAGCGGCTTGAGGAGCTTTTGTGCCTGCAGTAATTGTCCAAGCCTTAACTTCGATTTCACCAGCCGTAATGTATGTTCTAAGGTTCAATAAATGGTAAACTGATTGAATCATTTTTTCAATACCAGAGCTTGTGATACCAAGTTCTGCTAAATATTCTTTTGCTTCTTCGTTTGATAATTCTGCAAGTTCTTCTTCTATTTTTGCAGAAATAACAACCATTTCAGCACCGTGTTGTTTTGCATATTCGCCAACTTGTTTGGTGTATTCATTGCCATTTACAACGTCTGTTTCTGAAACATTGGCTGCGTAGATTACAGGCTTGATACTCATTAATTGAGTTTGGCTTGCAAATTTTAATTCGTCTTCATCTTCGAATAAATCGTTAATGTTGATGAAAGAGGCTTCTGAAAGTTTGTCGTAAAGAGTTTGCATTACTTTAACTTCCATTTTAGCTTGTTTGTCACCAGAGTTTGCGACTTTAGAAGTTTTTGCAATTCTCTTTTCAAGTGATGCCATATCAGCAAGAGCAAGCTCTGTGTTGATAATTTCAATATCATCTAGTGGATTAACTTTACCCGATACGTGAATTGTATTAGGGTCGTCAAAACACCTTACTACTTGAATGATAGCGTCTGTTTCTCTAATATTTGCTAAGAATTGGTTTCCAAGACCTTCGCCTTTGCTTGCGCCTTTAACAAGACCTGCAATATCAACGAATTCAATTGCAGTTGGCACAACTTTTGCCGCATGAACAAGTGGTTCAAGTTTGTAAAGTCTTTCGTCTGGAACAGCAACTACACCAACATTAGGCTCAATCGTACAGAATGGATAGTTTGCACTTTGAGCGTTTTTAGCACTAGTTAAAGCATTAAATAGTGTTGATTTTCCTACGTTTGGTAAGCCTACAATACCTGTTCTTAACATTATAATTTTTCCTTTATGTTTGTGTGTACTCGTTAATTATACAACAAACATAAAAGGTGGATTTTAATTTTCTTGTTTATCGCCTTGTTCCACTGTTACAGGAATATGTCGAATTACAAGAACCTTTGTAATCCTTACGCCATCAATTCCTTTAACTTGTAGTGTCAAATTCTTCCACTCTACAGAATCGTCCATTTGCGCAATTCTGCCTAATAACTTAAGAATTACACCACCAAGTGTATCAACATCTTCTTCTTCATATTCTTCTTCGTCTTCACCAAAGAATTCAGCCATTTCATCAAGTCTAAGCATACCATTAGCTTCAAATGTGTTTTCACCAATTTCTTTAATGTCAACTTCTTCAACTTCATCAAATTCGTCTTGAACTTCGCCAAAGATTTCTTCAAAAACATCTTCTAGTGTAATAATACCAGCTGTTCCGCCATATTCATCAAATACAATAGCCATTTGACCTTGACATTTTTTGAATTCTAAAACGATATTGTCCATTGTAATTGTTTCTGGAACAAACAAAATTGGGCGTTTTAATTTTTCAATGTCAAATTTTTCACCTTTTAATGCAGATGAATAAAGGTCTTTAACGTGAATGAAGCCGATAATATGGTCGATATCTTCTTCATAAATTGGATAACGAGTATATTGATTTTCGCTTGTAAGTTTGTTCAATTCATCAAGAGTAATATCCTTTGGAATACAAATCATGTCTGTACGTGGAATCATTACTTCTTTTGCTGTTAAATCAGAGAATTTGAACGCATTATGTAACATTTCCTTTTCAGTTTCGTTTAAAACACCTTCTTTGTAACTTGCATCAACCAACATGTCTAATTCTTCTGTTGAGTGAGCCAAAGAGCTTTTTGGGTGAGGTATTCTCATCATTTTTAATAACAAATTTCCAAAACCGTTTAACAACCAAATAAATGGGTGAAAAAGTGTTGAAATTATGCTCATTGGTCTTGCAACAAAAAGAGCAGTCGCTTCTGTGTATTGTAAGGCGATTGACTTTGGAACTAATTCACCAATAGCAACGTGCAAGAAAGTGATTAAAGCGAAGGCTATTGAGATAGAAATAGTGTGAGTTGCTACACCTTGCGCCAAATGTGGCAAAAAGGCAAAAATGGGTTCAATAAGATGTGCTAAAGTTGCTTCACCAACCCAACCTAAACCGATACTTGAGATTGTTACACCTAATTGAACAGCGGCTACAAACTTGTCCAAATCGTTAATTTGCTCTAATGCAACGTCAGCGGTAGAATTTCCATTTTTTGAAAGTTCTTCCATTTTAGTTTTTCGAACTTTTACCATTGAGAATTCTGATGCTACAAAAAATGCATTCGATAATAATAAAAAGCAAATTACAAATAAATTAAATATCGTACTGACTGTCGAATCCATAATTTTTTTATCCTTTTATTTACTATTTTATAATATATCATGGAAAAATGCAAATATTCATGTTAATATCTTACGGAAAGGGTACGAATTTTGAGATTAGACAAGTATTTAAAGGTTTCAAGACTTATAAAACGTAGAACTGTTGCAAATGAAGTTTCTGATATGGGCAGAGTTTTAGTTAATGAAAATCCTGCAAAACCTTCAAAACAACTTAAAGTTGGCGATATTATTAAGATTGAATATCACAATAGAACAGTTGTTGCAAAAGTATTGATTATCCCTCAAAATAATGTAAGTATTCAAGAGTCAAGCACTTTATATGAATTAATAGAGGAATAATATGCACGAATTATTAGATTTTCACGCAATGATACAATATTTTCAACAATTTGGAACTTGGGGATTAGCCTTAAATTCCTTCATTGAAAGTTTCTTTTTAGTTCCCCCACCAGACTTTTTGTTAATTATTATGGATCTTGCAAAACCTGAAAAAGCCTTATGGTATGCAACAGTTTGTTCGATTGCGTCGATTTTAGGTGGTATCATAGGTTATTTAATTGGTTATATCGGTGGTAGACCTGTATTCAATTGGATTTTTAGAAAAAATCCAGAACATTTTGAAAAAGTAGAAGCTCTTTATGATAAATACGGTTCAATTGCTGTATTTTTCGCAGGTTTTACTCCAATTCCATACAAGGTATTTACAATCGCAAGTGGTGTTTTGGGTATGAATGTATGGCACTTTACCGTTGCAAGTTTCTTCGGTAGAGCTGGAAGATTTTTCCTTGTGAGTGTTGTTTTAATGATTTGCGGAGAATGGGTTAAACAATACTTAGAGCTTGTCATTCTTGCCGTTTCTGCTGTAATTGTCGTATTCTTCGTTGTTTTATGGCATAAAGGTAAAAAAACAATGAAAAAATCAGCCGAAAACAAAGAAGTTGCTCAAGTTGAAGAAAACAAAGATGAAAACGCAATTCATAATCTATAATTAAACTTTGTCACGTTCAGTTGCAAGTTCTTGAAGTCTTTGATATAGATTAATTTCTTCTTGCGAAAGATTTTTAGGAATTTCAATATTTACTGTTACAATCATATCGCCAGTTTTGTCACCTTTAGTTAAACCTAAACCCGCAAGGCGATATTTTTGTCCTGAGTTAGTTTTTGGCATAATTTTCATTGAAACATTGCCTGATGAGGTTGGAACATTGATTGTAGTGCCTAAAACCGCTTCAGGCGGTGTGATTGGAATAGTGAATAAAACATTTAAGTCGTCATATTTGAAATTAGAATTATTTTCTATGACAACATTTAAGTATAAATCTCCGTTTTTACCACCATAAGAACCTTTGTTACCTTCTGACGGAATTCTTATTTTAGAATTTGGTTTAACATTTGCAGGAATTTTTACGGTAATTTTTTTATGTTGTGAAACAACACCTTTTCCGTCGCAAACAGGGCAATTCATGCCATTTGCAAAAGGTCTGCCATGACAGTTTGTACATTCTTGAGTCGAAAGAATATTGACAGTTTTTGAAACTCCGCTCATCGCTTCAAGCATTGAGATTACAACATCAGTCGTGATGTTTGAACCATTTATCGGGCGATGTTCGTTTTTTTGTTTTGGTTTTTGTTGCGGTTGTGGCTTTGTTTTTAAGCCATCTAAAAATTCATTGAATATGTTTTGAAAATTGTTAGTGTCGTCTTTTTTAGTTGAAGATTGCTGTCTTTCAGCACTTTTAAAAACTTCTTCTTGCCTTGCTGTTTGTTGATAAGCCTTTTTTGCCTCTTTTTGAGTTGCTCTGTCTGCAGTTGATTTGTTGTAATTAAAAATGCCTAAAAGTATGTCATAGCGCTTTCTTTTGGTTTCATCAGAAAGTGTTTCGTAAGCTTCAGTTACTTCTTTAAACTTTTCAACGCTACTTTCACCTGCAATGTCAGGGTGATATTTACGGGCTAATTTTCTATACGCAGATTTAATCGCATCAATTGATGCGTCTGCTTCTACCCCTAAAATTTCGTAATAATTCTTTCGTTGCGCCATATTAATATAATAATAGAATTTTATGAAATGGCAATAGTCCTAAGTTACGTAACAAAGCTATTCAATTTAGAATAACGATTTTAAGGCCAATATGATTAAAATTAACCCTGCAAAGATTTCCAAATACTTTGTTGAAAACCTTTTTAGACAACAGCCAGACCAATAACCGACAAGGGCAAACAAAAATGTTGTACAAGCTATTAAGCATGCTGGAACAAGAATAGCTGTTTTTGTCAAGGATATGCTAATGCCAGCTGCAAGTGCATCAATACTTGTTGCAATTGCAAGCATAAACAAGCATTGAAACGATAAACAAAGCGGAACTTCTTTATTTTTTTCAAATGCTTCTTGAATAAATTTTATACCTAAGTACATAAATATTGCGAAAACTAACCATTTACTTGCGGGTGCTACGTATTTGTAAATAATTTGAGTTGAAAAATATCCGATAGTTGGCATTATGCCTTGAGCTGCGCCTGTAAAGAGAGCTAACATTAATGAATTACGTACCTTTTTATCTGGTAAAACAAGTCCATGAGCAAAAGATACAACGCATGCGTCAATTGAAAGTGCTATTGCAAGCAATATGATTGTAATTAAACTCATTCTATGCCGACCTCAATTTCAAATAATCTATTCCAAGGATAAGAATATTTTACCTTAAAATTTGCGCCTACAAAGTTTGCTACCCTTTTTTCAAAATTCTTCATGTCAATTTCACAAGGTTCTGTTAAGGTTTGTCTTACATTTGCTTGGTATGCCCAATCATCTAAAAGTCTTATTGTCTCGAGTTTTTGAAAGGCTTTATGGTTGTATTTTTTTGCTAAATATTTAACTTTACCTGCGCATAACAAACTGCCTAAAGTATTGGCAGAGGTATTCCAAGCTGAATATCCGTAAAATTTTTCGTTCATTTTTGAATTGATAAAACATTCAACAAAAGCATTATCTGCGCCATTTGCGTTTCTAACGTCAGCAATCATTATGTTGTCGGATAACTTAAAGTTGCCAGAAAAAGGTTCGGTTGGGCGTTTCATAACAATTTCGCCTTGATGTTCTTTGAAATTATTTACGATAAGTTTTAAATCTGCTTGAGAAGGCTCTACGACCTCAATATTGGCAAGTGAAAGTTGCCCCATTACAGATTTTTCAATAGAAACATCTTCGTAATTTGAAATCAAGTTTTTATATTCAGGTTCTGTAAATTCAACACAAACCTTCAATTTTCCTTGTATTGCTCTTGCAAAAAGAGTTAGAGGAATTTCATCTGCGCCGGTTTTTGTAAATCCGCCAAGTTTTTCTAACGCTTGAGCTTCTTGAACATTAAAACCGTATTCAGCGCAATCATCTTTTGAAAATACTAGAGTGTTGAAAAGTCCTTCTTTTTGCCATTCAAGGTATAATTTATTAATCTCAAAATTACGTTTTCTTGTGTTTAAGTAATCATCTAAAATATAGTCTGGGATTAAACGCTCGATACAGCTTTCGCACCCTAATTTATGAGTTTGATAAGAGTAGTCAAAAATCTTTTTGCCATATTTGTTCCAATATTCTTTTTCTTCTTGATTTACGTTATTGTTTGAAATTCGCATTATACTTGAAAAAGCGTAAATCTGAGAGTGTTTTTCTTTTAAAATTACTTTCAATTCTTCAACTCTTGCTTTAATTTCATCAAAAGTTTCCGGACATCTTCTCGATGGAATTAATCCGCCATAAGCAATTGTATCAAGCGATAAAACCATTGCATCAACTTGTGGAACTTGTTTTAACCATTCAAAAAGCCCTTTTATATCCGCACTCTTGGTTAAATCACCCAATAGTTTTCGCTCTGGAATAAAAAGCTCTAGGCTTTCGTCTATGTCCGCAATGTCTTTAAATAAGTTATAGCAAACAGGTCTGTTATCAATAGGTATTACACAAATTTTCATAAAACCATTATACTAAATAAACTTAATAATGTATGACTTTTTACAAAAATTAAGTATAATTTTGGTATGAAGAAAATTATTTTGTTAATATTTTCAATGTTTATTTTTTGCGCAAATGCTGGTTATTGCGTTATTGATGCTGCAACAGGTGAAGATATTAAAGGTTATAGAGGCGAATTGCCAGATTTGACAGAACGCTTTCAACGATATATTCCACAAGTTGCACGCCCTCAATTCAAATCTGTTGATGCATTTAACGTATCAAAAGGCTACAAACCTGTTCCTCGAGATAATCCAACCTATGTTAATGTAATTTTGAAAAAAGAAAAAGTTTCTCAATTTGCAAATGACATAAATCAATTATTACCGAATATTGAACGTCTGCTTTACTCTATTGAACACGAAGAAAATGAACAACTTTTTGCTGCACGAGCAAACGATTTGTATGATAATGTAGAATACTTGCGCAAAAAATATCAAGATGCACCAGAACGCTTTTATCCAGCTTATGATGCGTTAATTACCGTTGCAAATAGAGCAAGAGCTGTTGTTGCCATAAGAAACGAAGCAATGGTTTACAACAAATATCTTCCATATCAAACAGAAGGCTATATGTACACACCTCAATACATTAATGAACAATTGACTTATTTACAGCAAGAGCTGACAGAAACGATTTCCTTGATGAAGGATGTAAATTAGTCTTTTTCGGGTAAGTATTGAGCCCAATGTTCGTCTAAATTTTTAATAAAGTCATGCGCATTAAGAACGTCGTCTTTTGATATTGGCGGTAAATCTTCTTTCATTCTTAGTGCAACTTTAGTTTTTTCTTTTTCGCTAATGTCTTCTAAATCAGATACTCCTAAAAATGCGGTGCCAAAAGTTTTTCCACACTTGTTACAAAAAAGTTTGACAACAAGCATAGAATCTTCTTCTCGAATTACCTTTATTGAGTTTTCATCAAAATCTGCCTTGCATCTAGAACAGCACAGATTTGTAAACATAGCTCTAATTTTATTTTCCATAACACGAAGTATTATACTCCAAATGGATAAGTTTAAAAATAGCCCACATGTGGAATTTATATATTGTTAAATAAACAGGAGCTTCACCTATGTTTACACTCTCAGTACTTACTCTCGGATTTATCGTTTATGCCGCTTGTGTAATTATTCCAAGCGTATTAGATGAATTAGTACATACTCACTAATTGTATTTATGTTAAAATTCTTGTATGCAAGAATTTAATCATTATACAGTTATGAAAAATGAAGCCGTTGACGCCTTAAATTGTCAAAACGGCTTAATTTACGTGGATGCAACACTTGGTGGTGGGGGGCATAGTGAATTAATTTTACAAAGAATTCAACCAGATGGAAGATTAATTTCTTTTGACATTGATGATGATGCAATCAATTATTCAAGTGAAAAGCTAAAAGATTACAAAAACTTAACAATAGTAAAGGATTCGTACACAAATATTAAGAAAGTTTTACAAGACTTAAATATTAAGAAGATAACTGGCGGAATCCTTTTTGATTTGGGCGCTTCGTACCATCAACTAACAAAACAAGAACGAGGTTTTTCGTTTACAAAAGATGCGCAATTGGATATGAGATTTAATAAAGATGCTGATTTTAGCGCTCGTGATGTCGTGAATGATTATAGCGAAGCGGATTTGGTACGTATTTTTAGTGAATACGGAGAAGAACATTTTTCTAAAAGAATTGCCAAAGCAATTGTAGCCAAAAGGCATGTAAAATCAATAGATACAACCTTAGAACTAGCACAAATTGTTAAAGATGCAACACCACCAGTAAAGAGTCGTATACACCCTGCTACAAGAGTGTTTCAGGCTATCAGAATTGAAGTAAATAATGAGTTAAAAAATATTAAAAATACTTTGAATGATGTGTTGGATTTATTAGATTATGGTGCTATAATAAGTGTAATAAGTTTTCATTCACTTGAAGACAGAATTGTAAAAGAGCAGTTCAAATATTATTCGGCAAAGTGTCACTGCCCCAAAGAACAGTTAATATGCACTTGTGAGCCCCCAAAACTTGAACTAATCAACAAAAAACCAATAACTGCAAGTGAAGAAGAATTAAAAATAAACCCACCTTCAAGAAGTGCCAAACTTAGAGTGGCAAGGTTCATTAAAAAGTAATAATGATGTGAAGATGTGGGAATGTGTATTAGAAATCTCGGGTAGGAAATTAAAAAATTGCAACAAGAAATTTTGCACTTGAATTATAACGAATTTAATGAACTTGAAAGCTATGAGTTTGAACTTCCAGAAGAAACCGTAATCGAAGGTGTCTTTGAACAAGAGGACGAAGAAAAACAAATGGCAATCAGAAAATTGAATTTCACACTATGCATAATGTTAATTGTATTAATTGCAGTTACAACTGTTAGTTATTATTTTGCGACAGCAAATGAAATAACATTAAATCAAATTAGTCGTGAAACGGTTGTTTTTAATGAAGAAAATGCTGAACTTGAAAATCAATTAGACAGGCTAAAATCATTTAATAACGTTGATAAATCAATGCAAAAAAATAACTTACTTTCAAAGGCTAAACAAGTTATAGAAGTTACGGAAGTTGATACTGCAAGTGTTGCAAAAACTGATGCAGATCAAAAAGTTTTAAATTGGGCAATCGGCTATTAATTTTTAAGTAAATTTTCTTAATGATTTTTAAATTTAATTATCCTTATGATACAATTGTTATAAGGGGTTTTGACATTGGAACGTAGAAAAATTACAAACGATGAAAAATTCAAATCTTTTGATAGGCGCTTAGGTTGTTGGCAAATCGCTTTTGCTGTGTTTGCAGTGCTTTTAATTATTCACTTGTTCTTTTTACAAGTGGTTGATTTAAAAAAGTTAAGAATCAAAGCTAAAAAACAACGTAGTGCACAAAGTTTCGTTTTGCGTGGTGATATTTACGATAGAAACGGCATTAAATTAGCATCAGACAAGATTTTGTTTGATATTTATGCAAGAACTCCAGATTATGAGCATACACCAGAAGAACTGGCAAATATGCTTGCACCCATTTTAAAAATGCCCAAATCAACTTTGGTAAAGCGTTTAAAGCAAAAAACAATTATGATTTCTCTTAAAAAAGGTGTAGATAGACAAACTCATGACGAGATTGCCAAGTTGCACTTAAGAGAAATTCCAATGGATAAAAGGAGTATTCGTGTATATCCACAAGGGGCAATGGCTGCGCATGTTTTAGGATATTATAACTTTGATGCGGATATTGCTGCAGGTGTTGAATTGACGGCAGCAGATAGATTAGAGCTTATTGAAGGTAACACACAAATAGAAAAAACACCTAAAGGTGATATTATTTATGATTTTACTACAGACCCCTTGGCGACAACTCGCCCTATGAAAGGGAAAGATGTTACTTTAACTATAAACACCGCAATTCAACATGTTTGTGAGCAGGAATTATTGAAGGTTGTAAAAAGTAGAAAAGCGTTGAGAGGTACAGTAATTGTCACCAATCCAAGAACAGGTGAAATCTTAGCTTACGCTGTATATCCGTATTACGACCCAAACAATTACAAAAAAGCGACATATAATCAAATTAAGAATTGGACTTTAACAGATGTATTCCCTCCTGGATCAACATTTAAAATTATTACTGTTGCTTCAGCAATGGAATTGGGTAAACTTAATAAAAACACAAAAATCAATGATACAGGTAAAATTAAAGTTGGTTGGTGGGAAATTGAGAACTATGATTATAAAAAACGCCCAAATCCTGGTATGATTTCGCTTGTTTATCTGTTTGAGCATTCAAGTAACGTAGGTTCTGTAAAAGTTGCTCAATTAATGACTTCTAAAGAATTTTACGATATGTTGAAGAAGTTCGGTTTTGGTGAAAAAACAGGAATTGACCTACCTGGAGAATCTCGAGGTTTGTTAAAACCAGCCAATAAATGGGACACATCAGACCATGCAACTATGGGTTACGGTTATGGTACATCTGTAACTGCAATGCAAATGGTAGATGCAATTTCTGCGCTTGCAAATAATGGGGTTAGAATTACTCCTCACGTAATCAAATACACTCAAGAGGAAGCACAAAACAAAATTCACTATACTCAAGTATTAAAGCCAGAAACGGCAAGAGATGTTACCGAAATACTTATGAAAAGTATTAATAACGGAAAATCGCAAATTAAAATGGATAAATATAATGTTGCTGCCAAAACAGGTACTTCTAAGAAACCAAAAGATGACGGTAGCGGTTATACAAAATATTATTATACCTCAACAGTAGGTTATTTCCCAGCGACAGACCCTCAAGTTTTAATTTACATTACAGTTGACTCGGCTCAAGGTGGTGAAGTTTGGGGTAGTACAATCGCAGCACCTATTTTTAAAGAGGTTGCGTTACAAGTTGCACGTATATTGAACTTGAAACCTGATAAAGTAGGTTCTGAAAACATAAAAGACTAAAATTAAAGGAGTTATAAAATGGATTTAGATACATTAGTAAAAAATCTTGATTGTGAAAAAATTAATTACCAAAATGTAGAAATAACAGGGCTTTCATACAATTCAAAAACAACAGACGAGGGTAACTTATTTATTTGTTTAGTTGGTGAAAATACAGACGGGCATGAATACGCTAAAATGGCTGAAGAAAAGGGCGCTGTGGCTTTGATGGTAGAAAGAAAATTAGATAGCGATTTACCTCAAATTCTTGTTAAATCTACAAGACATCAAATTGCTGATGTTGCTGATGCTTTTTATAATTCACCTTCAAAAGCAATAAATTTAATTGGAGTTACTGGAACAAACGGTAAAACTACTGTAACTCACTTGATTCAAAAAATATTTGAACACGATGAAAAACGCTGTGCTTTAATTGGAACATTGGGTTACAAACTTAATTCTAAAGACTTTTATCGTGAGGCAAAACACACAACTCCACAAGCGCCTGAGTTACAGCGCTTGTTACATCAAATAAAATATGAAAACCATATTGATAATGTTGCAATGGAGGTTAGCTCTCATGCCCTAGAACAAAGACGTGTAGGCAATTGTGATTTTAAAGGTGCTGTTCTTACAAACTTGACTCAAGATCACTTAGATTATCATATTACAATGGATAATTATTTTGAAGCGAAGGCTATCTTGTTTAAAGGCTTGAAGGAAGGCGGATTTGCGGTAATTAATGCAGATGACGAATATGCAGAAAGATTTTTGAACGTAGTTCCATGTGGTGTAAGAGTTTTGACTTATGGTATTAAAAAACATGCTGATGTAATGGCTCAAAACGTAGAATTTACAACAGATGGCGCAACTTTTACACTAAAAACAAAAGACGAATGTTTCTCTGTAAAACTTCACATGAACGGAATGTTTAGTGTTTATAATGTTCTTGCAGCGCTTACCGTTGCAATTACTCAAGGATTTGATGTAAAAGACGCAGCTGAAGGACTTGCAAACGTAAAAGGAGTTGCAGGCAGATTTGAAATTGTACATAAAAAACCAATGGTAATCGTAGATTATGCACACACTCCAGACGGATTGAAAAATGTATTGAAGGCAGGTCGTGAAATTACTCCAGAAGGTGCAAATCTAATTTGCTTGTTCGGTTGTGGAGGTGACAGAGATGCAACAAAACGTCCTAAAATGGCTGCGATTGCGGAAGAACTTTCTGATAAAGTTGTTGTAACAAGCGATAACCCAAGAAGTGAAAATCCAGATCAAATTATAGCTGACATTATGGCAGGTTTTAAGTCTGTAGATACCGATAAAGTGGTAGTTGAACCAGATAGAGGTAGTGCAATTGCTTTATTAAAGAATATTAGCAATGAAAATGACGTTGTAATTATTGCTGGTAAAGGTCATGAAGATTATCAAATTCTAAAAGACAAAACAATTCACTTTGACGATAGAGAAGAAGCAGCAAAGGTTTTCGGAAAATAATGCAAGATTTAAGACAAAGCAATTTATTGATTGAACAACATTTCCATGGTGCTTTTGGGGTGGATTTTTCAGTTTGCTCGGTAGATGAAGTTTTAGTATTGGCTAAAAAACTTTTGCAACACGGAATTGGCGGATTTTTTCCAACTTTAGTAACTGATACTATTGAAAATATTAGACGGCAAATTGAAGTATTTAAACAAGCTCAGGCTAAAATTACAGATGATATGGCTGAATTACTAGGTGTGCATATTGAAGGTATTTTCTTAAATCCAACTAAAAAGGGTATTCACGATGAAAGGCAGTTTTTAGATGTTACTGTCGAAAATTATAAAAAAATAGAAGACGATTTGATTAAAATTGTAACTCTAGCACCAGAATTGGACAAAAATGCAGAATTATGCAAATATTTGATTTCAAAAGGTGTTAAAGTTCAAGCAGGACATTGTGTTGGCGGAGATTTAGAATATTGTACGGGTGCAACTCATTTATTTAATGCAATGAGTGGAATTTCTCACCGTAGTAAGTCAACAGCCTTGTCTGCTCTCGTTAATGATGATATTTATACTGAAATTATCGCTGACGGAGTACATTTGAACGACGATACAATTAATTTAGTTCTAAAAGCAAAGCCTAAAGACAGAGTATTATTGGTTTCTGACTGTTTGCCAATTACAGATAGCAACTTAAAACAAATGAAATTTTGTAACAAAGATGTTTTTTACGACGGTGAAAAAGCTACTGATGCAAACGGTACAATCGCCGGTAGCACAAGTCTTTTAGATACAATAGTTAAAAGACTCTTGAAAAAAAATATCAATGCCCTTAAAATAATAAATAACACTTACGACTATCACAATGTCCAAATTAATGGTTCAATTACTTGGAATAGCGATAACGAAATGGTGAAAATTGAAAAGGACAGCAAGGTAATAAAGGATTTTGATTAATGGCTGAACGTAAAATAGAAAGTGCTAATCCCGCACCAAAACAACCTCAAAAACCAAGCATAATAAGCTATACAAAAGCACAATATTATTTATTTTTTACTATCTTAATCTGTTCTTTTGCTTTAATGTTTTGGCTTTGTAATTTTACAATTATGAAAGAAACCTTTCAAATTATAATGATGTCAGCTCTTTCAATAGCATTAGCCGAATATTTTACAAGAAGATATTTTAAACTTTAATTTTTTATAAATATGTGTAAAAAGGGGCGCAGTGCTTTGCACTGCGCCCCTTTT
>OGMF01002402.1_pt1 | contig 16124 bp, 11 predicted proteins | sample 1572921 | NCBI WGS metagenome assembly OGMF01 (sample SAMEA2581919, study PRJEB24529) | metagenome | biome: Human gut stool | place: China | collected 2011
GGCGACCACCGAGATCTACACTCTTTCCCTACACGACGCTCTTCCGATCTTGATTTACTTAACATTTGTTTACAATTTAAAATGTTTATCTTTTTAGTGAAAACCAAACTATAATTAGAATACAAGTTCTTTTGCTATAAAAATCAAACTAAACATTAAGTTAAAAAAGTACTAAGTAAATAATATATACATGTTTAATTTATAATCAGATTATGGATACTTTAGCACAATTTATACAAAGAAAACGTGAAGCTTTAGGCTTAACTCCACTTGGTTTGTCAAACAAGTGCAATGTGCCAACTGTTATCATTGAGGAAATTGAAGCTGGTAGAGAATTATTCCTATCCGTTACAATCCGACAAAACCTAGCAAAAGGACTTAAATGCTCACCTGAAGAAATCAAAATTTTGGAAAAAGATTTTGTTACAGAAGAAGTTCCAATGGAGGTTATGGACGTTTTAAAACAACGCATCTTAAATGGAGAAACAGAATTGTTATGCCCTAAATGTGAATCTCCACTTGTTGTTCGCATTGAAAAAATGTATGACATTGAAGATAATCTTGAGCTTGTACCTAGAGGCTACTGCTCTAAGTGTGTTTTTCAAATCAAATAGCCTCAAATTCAGTTATAATCATGCAAAAACATGTTACAATTAATTAACATTTAATCAAATTTTGGCAATTTTTATTTTTAGAGAGCTTTATCATAACATCAAAAGGAATAAGTATTCACATAATATAAGGAGAAAATAAATGTTTACAGGTGTTCAATCTTACGGTTCATTCTATCGTCCAAGAGAAATGGGTGAAACTCCAGCTGATATGGCAAAGGCTCAAAAACATCAACAAGCACAAACTCACGAATATCGTGGTCGTGAAATGGGCGAAAAACCATGGGAAGTTCCATCAAGAGAACAACAACAAGCAAATTATGATAAAGCAACAGCAGGTTACGCATCAGCACCTACTCGTGGAACATCAAGCAGACCAAGAGAAATGGGTGAAACACCTGAAGATGTAGCAAGAAATAATCAACCTAAAGATAGCAGACAAAGAGAAATGACTGAACAAGAAAAAAGATTGGATATGTACGCATAATCATAAATATTTAATAAAAATGGCGACCGATAAAATCGGTCGCCATTTTTATTTACAAGGCGTCGCAAATTCTTTGCGACGCCTCATCTTAGTTTCTTATCATTTTAGAAACAGCTATTGTCATTTGCTGCCATTGCTACTAATGATACCAGACCACCCGCACCGACTAGCGCATAAACTATTCTTGACCAAACTGTCATATCACCCATTAAGCGGGCAACCAAATCAAAGTTAAATACACCAATCAAGCCCCAATTCAAAGCACCAATAATAACTAATAAGATCGGAAGAGCGTCGTATCTTTCCTTTCTTTTCATATATATTTTAAAAGTATTTCATGTGTTTTTTATTCGCAGAATTATTTATTTTTAAGACTTTTTATACTACTTTTGTGTATAATTTATTTATGAAATTTTTAAGAACAACCAATAAAATCAAATACTTTTTATTATTTTTAATTTTTGGGTTAGGTCTGTTTACCTATCCGATGTTCTTAAGCGGTTTTGATAAATTAGCGGGTGATTATGGTGATTCAAGACTTATTGTATATCTTTTAGAACACTATTTCTATTGGTTTCAAAACATAGAGCCACACACTCAATTGTGGAATGTCCCAATGCTCTATCCACATGCAAACACTCTTGCTTATTCTGATGTATTCTTAGGAATTGCGATTTTTTATGTTCCGTTAAGATTTTTAATTAACGACCCGTTTTTAGTTACACAAATTATATATATAATGTCTTGCGCACTTAATTTCGTTGCATTTTACTTAATTTTAAATAAAATCATAAAATTTAAAGACCTTGCAAGTGCTTGTGGTGCATTTGTTTTTGCATTTTCTTTAACACGTTCAGTACAAGTTAATCACCTTCAATTAATACTCCAATTCTTCTCGATTTTCGCATTATTCTTTTTATTTAAAGTAAATTTAAACAACTCAAAATTTGTGAATTATAAATATTATATAATTGCAGGGGCTTTATTGAGTTTGCAATTTTGGACAGCAATTTATTTCGGATATTTCACATGTTTAGGCTTGTTCTTAGGTTGCGCAATTTGTTTGTGTTTTAAAAACTCAAGAGAAGTATTAGTCAATTATTTCAAAAATTTTTATGGAGAAATCATTTTTGGCTTGATTGTATTTTTCATCTTAACCTTGCCACTTTTAATTCATTACCACATGGTCGGAAGTTCTTTTGACAAAGAAACATTAATAGCATTACTTGCTGAATTTCCTCATTGGATTAGTAGTTTCAGCTTTGTTGATTTTCCTATTGTACATAACTTTATACCTGCCAATTCAGATAAAATGCTTGGTTGCGGGATTTTAACAACGATTTTTGCATTCGTTGGAATTTATAAATTAAAAAATTATCGCTGGCATATATTTTCGTTTATTGCACTTATTGTTGTTTGCTTTAGCGTAAAGGAAATTTATTTATTTCTTACACATATTTTGGTAGGACTTGGCGCTCTTAGAATGAGCTCTAGAGTAGTGTTTATTGTGCTACCACTTATTGCGTTAGGTTTTGGCTATCTTATTGAAACTTGGAAATGGAACAAACTTGTTTTAATGGGTGTAATTTTGTTATTTTTGGCAGAACAAATACCAACGAATGCCAGATTTGACTTGAGCAAAACTGAGCATTACAAAAGAATTAATGGATATCAAATTTCAGGAAGATGTGAAAGTTTTTACTTTTATTATCGAAATAAAACAAATGGAGAATTTAATACAGACTATGAAATTGATGCAATGTGGCTTGGACTTTTAAATGGAATAAGAACGTATAATGGTTATAGCGGTTACATGCCAGAAACTTTTGATTTGAGAGGATTAGACCCTCAATGTTTGATAATTGCTAAATAAAATTGCTAATTTTAGGACTTGAAAAAGAGAAAAAATAGATTATAATAGAAATACAACTAAATTTTCATGGGGACGTACTGGATTTTGACAGGATGCTTGATGGGAATAGGTTGCGAGTCCGAGCGCTGTTCTCGGTTATCAACGAGCAAAACAAATTAAGTGCTAACAACAATGTTGTAGTAGCTGATTTCTCTAGAGCACAAGCTCTAGCTGCGTAGATTAAGTTCCGCAGTTCAGCCTTCTGAGTAGTCCAGCTTGCCGATTTCTCAGGAGCCACCATGCAAGACGCAGTGCGGTGATGATTGTAACCGTATCAAGCTAACAATCAAGGTGCGGAACACTTTAAAATCCTTTGATTAAGTTATCGGGTTTGACTTTTCCTGACTTAGTTGAGTAAATAAAGCCTACACTCGTAGAGATTTATTTTTATCCATTTTGGACGCGGGTTCGACTCCCACCGTCTCCACCAAAATACAGAATATACTTGTTATATTCTGTATTTTGGTTTTGTAAATAAAGTGCAAGTGTGAGATGGGGGTATAATCGCTAAAAGCTAAATATAAGGCTTTTTGTGGCGATTTTAATAGAATGAGATGCACTTGCACTAATTGGATTTTATTTGCACTTATTTGTATATTACTTGCAATAAAATTACATCAATTTTAAAATTAAACTCCGAAAGTTAGCAATATATTTACGCTTTAGCCATGTATATTTAGTGCAAGTGAAAAATTTTCTCATAGTTTGAGATGTATTAAATTATCTCTGAAATTGAGATAAAAACACTTGACTTCTGTTGAAACAAGAGTAATTAATGTCATTGTAAAAGGTCTTTAAACAAGATTTAAAAGGGTTTTAAATGAACAAATTACATTTACTTTACGAAGCAGAAAAATTATACAGCATTGAAAATTTAACACCTGAAATGATTGCTGAAAAATTAAATATCTCACGCAGAACTATTTTTAACTGGAAAAAGAAATACAAATGGGACAACCATATTGTTAGAATAAAAGATTTTTCTAAACAATTTGCTGGTGATATTTATAACGTTGGCGTGAAACTTCTTACAAAATTAAATGATGATATAGATAACAATAGAATTTTGAATAAACATGAAATTTGTGCCTTGGAAAACATTATCAAAATTATAAATAAAGAAGAAAAAGGACAAACAAAGTATTCGGATAATATTTTTCCCAAAAAGAAACCTGCAAAATTTCTATCACCAGATGTTATTGAAGAAATTAATAGCAAAATATTAGGTTGGAATGGTGCATATTAAATTGTGTCGAATTATCTCTGATATTGAGACGAAGAGTTGATTTATTTGAGGCAAAGAGTGATGAATGGTTGTGTAAAAAAGGAATAAAAACATGGTCGAATTCACTCCAGAAAAATCAAAGAAAATTGCACTTGCGAGATTAGATATTGTTCATCAATGGTTAGATTTTAGAAAGAAATCTACAAATAAACTTCAAGCAGATTATGACTTTGTAAATTTGCATAATACAAGTAATTCTCACCTTTTTGATATATTAGGTAAAATTAGTAGAGGTACTCTTCACCGCTGGAAGAATATACTTAACGGAACAGAAGATTATACTAAACTTATCCCTCAATACAAATATGCAAAAGTAAATGAATACAGGACTTGTTTAACAGATGAAGAAATTAAAATTTTTATGAGTTTGCTTTTGCACCCAAACAGACTTTGTATCGGTAAAGCCATAGCACTTACAAAATATAAATTAAAAGAACAAGGTCAATCGTATATTCCAGCAGATATTACTTTTAGAAAATATGCTAATTGGTTCAAAAAGCATAATTATGATAAATGGGTTTTAGCAAGAGATGGTGAAAAAGTACTATCAGATAAAGTTGAACCATATATAAAACGTGATGCAAGTTTATTAGAAGTTGGAGATATTCTTGTAGCTGATGGACACGTTTTAAATTTTAATGTAATTAATCCATTCACGGGTAAACCCATAAGAGCAACTTTAGTAGGATTTTTAGATTGGAAGTCGACTGCGATAGTTGGTTACGAAATTATGCTTGAAGAAAATACACAATGTATTGCAAGTGCGTTAAGAAATTCAATTATTAATCTTGATATGATTCCAAAAGTTGTATATCAGGATAACGGCAGAGCATTTAGGGCAAAATACTTTACAGATGACAGAGGATTTAGCGAGTTAGGATTTAACGGATTATATTCGAAACTCCGAATAGAAACCGTTTTTGCAAGACCGTATAATGCAAGAGCAAAAGTTATTGAAAGATTTTTTAAAGAGTTTCAAGAAGGGTTTGAAAAATTATTACCGAGTTTTGTAGGAAGTAGTATTCAAAATAAACCCGCCTATATGATGAGAAATGAAAAGTTACACAAGCAATTACATAACGATTTTGTACCAACTTTAGAAGAAACAATAAAAATGATTGATATGTGGTTGAATTTCAAAAACTCTCAACCTTGTCCGAATGCACCAGATAAAACAATAGCAGAAGTTTTAGAAAGTAGAAAAAGACAAAATATAGATATTAATTTGCTAGACGATTTAATGCTTGCAACTGAAGTTAAAACAATTCAAAGAAATGGAATCAGATTTTTAAACTGTGATTATTTTGATGAACGCTTTTACGGGTTTAAAAGTAAGGTTTTAATTAAATACAACTTCTTTGATTTAACAAACATCAAGGTTTATACAACCAAAGGGGAATACTTATGTACTGCAGAACGTGTAACTGAAACTCATCCTATGGCAAAATTATTAGGTTCAGTTACAGATTTTGAGGATTACAAACAAAAAATTGTAAAACAAAGAAAATTGCATAAGAAAACAATAAATGCGGTGAAATCGTACCTTTCAGAAGATGAAACCAAATTTTTAGAAACCAACATGCTTGAAGAAAATTCAAACCCTGTTCAAACTGAGTTCAAAGAGCGTTCAAAATGTGTTCAAAAAATATTCAAGAATAATTTAGAAAAATATGAGTATTTAATAAAAAATAATCCGAATGATAAATGGATTGAAAAATTTAAACAAACTAAGGAGTATAAATTACTTTATGAATAGAACCTTTGTTAAAACAACGAACGTGAAAAATTTTATTGGTTTAGTTGAAAATCTTCTAAACAAGCCAAAGAATATTCCTAAAATGGGGCTCATCTATGGCGAACCTGGACTAGGTAAATCACAAACGGCATTATGGTTGGCTTGCAAATATGATGCGATATATTTAAGGGCTACAAACTTAATGACAGGACGATGGTTGTTAGAAGAAATTGCAAAAGAAATGGACGAAATTCCAAGATATTTGACGTCAGATAATTTTAATTTGATAGTACAAAAATTAAAACAAAAACCTCAACTGATTATTGTTGATGAAATAGATTATTTGATGAATAACTTAAAAACGATAGAAATTTTGAGAGATATTCACGATGAAACAGATTGCCCAATAATTTTTGTAGGTATGGGTTTGGCACACAAAAAGTTAGAGCGATATAAACATTTATACGATAGATTTTCAGAAATAGTTAAATTTGAAACATTTTCAATAAATGACTTAAAACAAATTTTTGACCAATTATCTGAAGTTCCGTTTACACTTGATGCGATTGAATTTATACATAAAAAATACAACAGATTTAGACAAATTGTGCAATTGATAAACCAGCTTGAGATTGTTGCAAAAGAGAATAATTTACAAGAAATAGCAGTAGACATTATAAAGGAGTTAATATGAATATTGAAAAGTTAGTCAAACATTTAAAAGAATTTACGCTTGACGAAATAAATATGATTGCCGAATGTGATTGTAAAACAGAACTTGAACACCTTTTGAACGGGGATAAAATAGTCTTTGAACAAGGTGTGTATAGATATCAAGAGTCAAAGCCTCTAACAACTTTTGACTTTGTTGCGAAACCTAAAATCAGGGGAAATGAGAAAATTTTATTTAGAGATATGGCTTTATATTATCTAAACAACAGGAATTTAACTTACTCAACCTATAAAGGATATCGCTATCAGCTGAAATATAATATTTTACCATACTTTGGTGAAAAATATATTGATGAAATAACTTATGAAATGCTAATAGATTTTATGATTATGATGAAATCAAAATATAAACCAAAAACCGCAAGCAACGGAGTAACACTTGTCGGAAGTATTATGAAGTATGCTTTTTTTGAAGGTTATATCAAATATAATCCGTACTTTGGAGTTATTAATTCTAAATGCAAATAAGGAGCTATATTATTTCTTTTTCATAGTTATTTTATTAATCTTTTTTATTTGTTATTTGTTTTGCTTTTCTTTGAGTTTGCAAGAAATTACTATCAGAAATCACCTTTTGTCCGGTTTCAAGCTCTAGTTTTTCTTTGGCATCTTTTGCTATTTTACCGCCACGTTTTGCAGATTTTTTATTTTCTTCCATTCCTGTAGCATTCTCGTTTTCTGCAATTTGACGGGTTGAAAGTTCCGCTAAGGCTGTAAAAATCAAGACTTGTGGTCTCGCAAATTTTGTGATTTCAGACCCTTTAAGCTTTTGTGTTCTTTGACACTTAACCCCGTCCATTCTTGATGGATTATATTTGTAATAGCAAACTCTTCACTTTCGGTTATTTCGTGGTTTTCCAATAATCAGTCAACTTGTTTCGAGTTTCCTGTCCCATCATTCGTTGCTGAATCTATTTTTCAGAACGACCAAGTTTTTGGTGTGTTTCTCTTGCTCTGTCAATAGCTGTTGATGGATTAGACATTTCCTTCATTCGTTCGTAACCAACTTTAGCAAGCCATAATTTAACCGGTTCAGCTTTCGGACTTGGAACAGATTGAACAAGCCTTAAACAACCCTCAACATCAAGATTTGCCGTCAGCAGCTTTCATTTTCAGTTGGTTACAAATTGTAACCAACTGACTACCTTCCTTTTTTAGCCGGTTTTTTAGAACTTTCCAATAGTTTGCAGGTTTTTCGCTATCGGTTAAAATTGCAATCAAATCAACTACAGAAAAATACCACTTTTCATTTTCTTCGTCATAAACGGAACGAATATTATTTTGCTCAAAAATCTTTATCTCATTTTTAATAATCTAACTCCTTGATTTATTCATTTTACCATAAAAAATCCCTAAAAATTCTTTACATAAAAGAATTTTTATCATTTTTATGATAGGATATAAAAAATAAAGTGGGGCGAGAATGGCGGAAGTTAGAAGACGAAATACTAAGTTTTATACAAACAAGGATGGTGTGGGTCTTTATGAGAGATTTAATCAAACATTAAAACATGCTCAGTATTTTGATTCTTTGGTAGGTTACTTTAGAACAAGTGGCTTTTATCGTTTATACAAATCTCTTGAAAATGTTGAAAAAATCCGAATTTTGGTTGGATTGAATGTTGATAGGCAAACTTTTGATATTTTACACGATATTGGACAACAAAAGTTAGATTTTGAAAGCCAAACGAGTATTAAAAAGCACTTTGTGCAAGAAGTTAAATCTGAATTTGAAAATTCAGATGATACTGAAGATATTGCACTTGGTGTAAATAAATTTAGAGAACTGTTAGCTATCGGAAAAATTGAAATGAAAGCTTGCAGGGATCAAAATATACATGCAAAGGTATATATTACAAGATATAATCAAAATGAAATTCCAATATTAGGCTCTGTGGTTACTGGTTCAAGCAATTTTACAGAAAACGGCTTGAATACACAATATGAATTTAATGTTGAACTGAGAGATGATGACGATGTGGAATATGCCTTAGAAAAGTTTGAAGAATTATGGGAAACGGCTGTTCCTATTAGTGAAGAATATATAAACGCTATTGAAACAAAAACCTGGTTGAATGAAAGTGTAACCCCATACGAAATATATTTAAAATTTTTGTACGAATATTTTTATGACGAAATAAATATGGAACAAGTTTTTGATGTAGAAGATTTGCCAGACAATTACATGAAATTGGATTATCAAATCAATGCTATTGCTAAAATTAATAAAATAGTTAATGAATATGGTGGTGCTTTTATTTCAGATGTTGTTGGTCTCGGGAAAACATATATAGCGGCAATGTTTGCAAAAACGCTTGAAAACAATAAAATCCTTGTTATTGCTCCCCCTCCTGTCATAACAAACTGGCAGGGAGCATTTAAAGATTTTAATATAAAAAGCAAAAATTATGATGTAGAGTCAACAGGCATGCTGCATAAAATTGTACAACAAGTTGAAAAAGTTGAAAAACTAGGTGAAAAATCTTATGACTATATCTTTATAGATGAAGCTCATAGATTTAGAAACGGTAACAATTCTCAATATGAACTTTTAAAAAGAATTTGTAGAAACAAGAAAGTTGTACTTATTAGTGCAACCCCTCTAAATAATACATTCTTTGATTTCTATTATTTAATTTCCCTATTTCAGAATCCAATTGACAGTGATATTCCAGGAATGCAAAACTTAGAAGCCTTTTTTGTTAACAGAAGGGGAAAAATTAAACAAGTAGAAAAAGAATGTGGTACTAAAGATGATCCTAGATACATAAATGCTGTAAAACAAGTATCAAAAGAGGTGAGAGATAAAATTCTTGCATATCTTATGATTAGAAGAACAAGAACAGATATTAAAAAGTATTTTGAATCTGATATGAAAAAACAAGGGTTGTTCTTCCCGGATGTTCAACCCCCACAAGAAATTATCTATGAATTTGATAAACATACCAATGATATTTTTGAAAAGACAATTAGAACTATTGGAACAAAAGACACTCCTAAAGAAGAACGTCTATCTTATGCAAGATATGCACCAAAGACATATCTAAAAAATAAGAAGCTATCAGCTTTTGAACATCAACAACAGATGAACAATGTTGGCTTTATGAAAAGCAGATTAGTAAAAAGACTTGAAAGTTCAAAATATGCATTTCAGAAAACATTAGAGCGTTCTATTAAATCTCATGAAAAAATGATTTCTATGATAAACAGTGGAACAGTTTATATAAGCAAAGATATTAATGTACTTGACTATATTGACGATGATATGAAATCAATTGATGATTTGTTGGAAAAAGCAAAGGATAAAGACCTTAAAGCATTCCCTGTAGCTGAATTTAGCAGTGATTTTGCACTAGATCTAAATCGAGACTTAAATCTTTTAAAAGAATTATTGCGAGATTGGAAATCAATACAACATGATTATAAACAAGAAAAATTCTTGTCTGAATTAAAGAATAATAAACTATTGAAAGACAAGAAAATGGTTATATTTACAGAATCATCAGAAACAGGTGAAAATTTATCAGAAGCACTCAGAGAAGTTTATGGTGATAAAGTTCTTTTCTATTCTTCTGCTAAGAGTGATGACTTAAAAGATATTATCAAATATAACTACGATCCAAATCAAAAAGAAGCTTACCAAGTTGATGATTTGAAGTATTTAATAACTACAGATGTATTGTCAGAAGGTATCAACTTACATAGGTCAAACATTATTATTAACTATGACCTACCATGGAATCCAACGAGGGTACTACAGAGAGTTGGTCGTGTAAATCGTGTTGGGACAAAGTATGATAAGGTTTATATATTTAATTTCTTCCCTACCTCAGAAACAGACAAAGAACTTGGGCTTAAGGCAAATATCATTTCAAAGATACAGGCGTTTCATAATGCGTTAGGCGAAGATGCAAAATACTTAAGTGAAACAGAAGAAGTTGAATCCTTCAATCTTCGTGGAGAAAAATACTATAATACCATTAATTCTACGGAGGCACTCGAAGATAAAGAAGAAAGCCCAGAATTAAAGTATTTAAAACTTATTCGAGAAATAAGGGATAAAAGAACTGATTTGTATGTAAAAATAGCTGAACTTCCTAAGAAAATAAGAGTTGCTCGTGAATACGAAAAAGTTTTCACAAATTCATTGGTAACATTCTTTAGAAAAGGAAAATTAAGAAAATTCTGTATAACAGATGGCATTGGATCTAAAGAAATACCATTTGATGAAGCAATCCAGTATTTTGAATGTGAAGAAAATGAACCAAAGAAAAAGTTATCAAATGTTTATTTTGACTACATATCTAAAAATAAAGCTGTTTTTGGTAGACCTATCGAAACCGAACCTTTAATGACTAGTAAAGGTCGTTCAAAAATGGATGTAATTGTAAGGGATTTAAAAGGTTTGTTGAATTATCCTAAATATACATCTGATGAAAAAGCCTTTATTCAATCTGTTATTAACGCTTTTGGAACAAGACAAATTCCGGAAGCTATTGCAAAGAGACTAACAGATTTCTGGGATTCCACAGATGGTGATTTTATAAAGATATTGGCAGGGATTAAAAATATAGTTCCTAATTCATACTTATCAGATATTGTTCCAACAAAAAGCTCTAAATTAGCTCAAAAACGAGAAATTATACTTTCTGAACTTTTATATCCGAGAGGTGAATAATGGCAACAACTTTAAATACTAAAATCGTTAATGATACTTTTAACAAAGAATATAACGAAACGCAGTTTAAACTCTTTATCAAAGATTTATTGGCTGATGCGGATTTTACTAAAGAAGGTCAAATCCAATTACCAGCAGAATACCGAGAATTTATAAAAAGCGCTAAACGTATTTGTAAATATAAATATTCAACATCAGAATTTGATGAAAACATATTAACAGTTTTAGCAGTAAAGCTTAAAAGAACAACCTCTATTGATAGAGCGAGAACAGCACAAAGAAACTTTGTAGCACGTTATCTTAACGGTAGTAGAGGCTACCTAACTGATGCAGCATTAGTTGCTTTTTATTCTGAAGATGAGAATGGCAATATTTCGCCAGACTGGCGATTTTCACTTGTTCAGATGAGCTATGTTACAAAATTTGTAGAAACCACAACTGGTAAGAAAAAGTTAAAAACAGAGATAGAACTCACTCCTGCAAAGAGATTTTCTTTCTTAGTTGGTGCAAATGAGGATACTCATACGGCACAAGCCCAATTCAAAAGCTGTCTTGATAAGGCTTCCAATAATGAAAAAATAACCATTGAAGATTTAGTTGCAGCTTTTGATATAGAAAAGGTTTCAAAAGAATTCTTTGATAAATATAAAAATCTTTACCTTAAGATGTGTAATGAATTGCAAAAACTTTGTGATGTTGATGAGATTGTGAGGAGTGATTTTGAGACTCATAATGTCAATATTGACGACTTTGCGAAGAAAACACTGGGACAATTGGTATTCCTATATTTTATCCAGAAAAAAGGATGGCTCGGTGTTAATAGAGATAAAGACTGGGGAACAGGCGATAAGAAATTCTTAAGAAACTTATTCGAGGGTAAATATGGAAGTTATAATAATTTCTTTAATGATATTCTTGAACATCTTTTCTATGAAGCACTAGCATCAGATAGAGGCCCAAGTGCATGGTTTGATAAATTAAATTGTAGAATTCCATTCCTCAATGGTGGCTTGTTTGAACCTGTAAATGGTTATGAATATCAAAAAACAGACTTAACCATTGATAATAATTTGTTTAAAGAAATATTTGATACATTTGATTTGTACAATTTCACAGTAAAAGAAGATGAGCCATTAGAAAAAGAGGTTGCAATTGATCCGGAAATGTTAGGAAAAGTCTTTGAAAATCTGCTTCCAGAAAACATTAGAAAAGGTAATGGTGCCTTTTATACTCCTCGTGAAATTGTGCATTATATGTGTCAAGAAAGTTTAATTAACTATCTTTATAACAAATTGAATATAAAAGAAGTCGAACTTTCTCCGGAAGAAAAAGCTGAACAACAATCCTTATTTAAGAAAAAGAAAATATCACAACTAAAACTTACCCAAGAAGTAATAGAAGAAATTATTTCAAAAGAGGATATTGAACATCTGATTAAAAAAGGCTGTTCAAACTATTCAAATAAAACTGTTAAAGAAGAAATGCCAAGCAAGGTTGTTGAATACGCACGAGTTTTAGATAAAGCTCTTTGTGAAATAAAAGTATGCGACCCCGCAATCGGTTCTGGGGCATTCCCTGTTGGAATGATGAATGAAATAGTACGAGCAAGAGCGGCTTTAAGTGTGTATATCGATCAGCCTAACAGGTCAATATATGAACTAAAAAGAAATGCTATTGAAAATTCTATTTATGGAGTTGATATAGATGGCGGTGCCGTTGAAATTGCTAAACTAAGATTTTGGCTTTCTTTGGTCGTTGATGAAGAGGATATTAAAAATATCAAACCTTTGCCTAACTTGGATTATAAAATTATGCAGGGTAATTCACTTATAACAAGTTATGAAGGTATAGATTTTGATGAAATAGTAGATGAATACAAACCAAATACTCAACTTACAATTAATTTATGGGGTGATAGATCTCAAGACTTGAAACTTGAGTTAAAAAACAAACAGTCTGAATTCTTAAAAACACCGTACGCAACACGCAAGATTGAGTTAAAGAAAGAAATTGAAGATATTATTATAAATATTGTCAAAGCAAAGCTTGAAATAAAAGCAAAAGAAGGTAAATTAAATCTTCATGAAATGGAAGATAAAATTAGGAATTTTGCACAAAACACAGAAAATCGAAACTTCTTCCCATGGAAACTTTTCTTTGGTGATGCATTTGAACAAGGCGGGTTTGATGTCGTTATCGGAAATCCTCCATACGTTAAAGAATATACAGAAAGAAGTGCTTTTGATGGGTTAAGAGAATCTCAATATTATCAAGGAAAAATGGATTTATGGTATTTCTTTGGATGTAAAGGACTTGATATAATAAAACCAAACGGAACTGAATCTTTTATAGCTCCAAATAATTGGACTACAAATGCAGGTGCATCCATTTTTAGAAATAAAGTAATGAAAGAATCGCAGATAATTAACTTCAATGATTTTGGTAATTATAAAGTTTTTGATACAGCAAGTATCCAAACAATGGTGTATTTATTATGCAAAACAATAAATAATAAATGTTACAACTTAAATTATTCAAAATTATTAAAAGATGATATCAGCAAAAATGAATTAGAAACATTTTTGTCCGATCAAGCCGAAAATAATTACTATATAAAATATAATTTAAACTTTGATAACTCAAATTATTATGATAAATTTATAACCTTTTTAAATCCTGAAATAAACAATTTAATTAACAAAATTAGTGCTAATGGTAAGTATCATTTAAATGATAAAAATGTCGCACAGGGTATTGTTGCACCACAAGACTCATTAAATAAAAAATGTCAGCAAATACTCGGTGCAGAGCATAAGGTTGGTGAAGGTATATTTATATTATCTGATGCAGAAAAAAACGATCTTAATTTAAATGAAGATGAAATAAACGATTTAATAAGACCATTATATACTTCTAACGAAATCAATAGATATAAATCAGAAAATAAAAATAAATATTGGATTATTTATACATCTTCAAAATTTAAAAATTCAAATGAAATTAAACCATATCCAAATATAAAAAAACATCTTGACCAATATGCAAATATTATTACATCAGATAATAAACCCTACGGCTTGCACCGTTCAAGAGATAATGATTTCTTTATTGGAGATAAAATTATATCTTTAAGAAAATGCCAAAAACCAACATTTTCTTATGTTGATTTTGATTGCTATGTAATGCAAACATTTTATTCAATCAAACCTAATGATATAAATTTAAAATATTTAACTGCTCTTTTAAATTCAAAATTAATTGAATATTGGCTGAAAATGCAAGGAAAAATGCAGGGGGATAATTATCAGATAGACAAAGAACCATTGCTTAATATTCCAATCTGTAAACCTAATATAGATATTCAGAATAAAGTTTCAAATATTGTGGATTTAATATATCAGGTAACAAATTCTGTTGATTATATGAATGATTTGTATAAACAACAAGAAGTTATAAAATATGAAAAACAAATTGACGTAGTGGTTTATAAATTATATGATCTAACGTATCAAGAAGTCTTAACTGTTGATAAAGACTTCCCAATGTTAGAAATAGAATATAATAACTTTAGGTTTTGAAATATTATATGACACAAGAAAACAAGAATGACTTAGAAATTCATATCAAACGAATACAAGATGCAATTAATAATAATTATAATCTTGCTATTTTTGTTGGCGCTGGGGTTTCCAAAAATTCTGGAGTTCCGACTTGGAGTGAAATAATTAATCAATTTTCTAGGGATTTGAAAATTGATAAGGTTTCACCATCAGACTACATTAAGATAGCACAATGTTATTTTGACACACATCCGAGAAAATATAAGAGAATTTTAAATGAAGCATTAAATAAGGAATGGAAAACAAATATCCTTACAAAATTATTATTTGATGAATTTAGTCCTAAGTACTTCATTACTACAAATTATGACTGTATTTTAGAGGATACAGCAAATGAATTAAAAAATAATAGTTATAAAATTGTATGCAAAAATGAACATATTCCTCTGATTAAGGATAAAGCAATTATAAAAATGCATGGTGATTTTAATAATAAAAATATTGTTTTTAAAGAAAATGATTATACTGATTATTCTTCAAATTTTAAATTAGTTGAGACTTTTATAAAATCTATTTTTGCAACAAGTATTGTCTTATTTGTTGGGTTTTCGGCAGATGATCCAAATGTAAATCAGATTTATCAATGGGTTAAAGATATTTTAAAGGAAAATAAACAGCCCTCGTATTTGATATTATGTGATGAAATAAAAAAAGATAAAAAACAAAAAATATTAAAAAAATATTTAGAACGCAAAGATATATTTACAATAAATTTTCATGAAATTACTAACATTATTGATAATTTTTATTCTCAAACAACTTTAGATAAAATAACTGAAGAAAATATTGAAAAGTTACCCCAAAAAGGACAGGAGTTGTACAAAACATTATATTTCTTAAAACATTATAGTATAAATTCAATACCTACAATCAATAACAAAATTAATATTGTCAAAAATTTTAATTATATTAATCCAAATGAATTATATGAATTTTTATTTGAAGATAAGCTTGCCAGATATATTAAATATGAAAAGAAAATTATACTATACAGTACTAAATTAAACAACTTTATGAATGAACTTCAGAAATCCACTAATAATCATAAATTTAAAATATTAAAA
>OGMF01002404.1_pt1 | contig 16114 bp, 9 predicted proteins | sample 1572921 | NCBI WGS metagenome assembly OGMF01 (sample SAMEA2581919, study PRJEB24529) | metagenome | biome: Human gut stool | place: China | collected 2011
TGATGAGCTGGTCAATCCCGTGGTTGACCTCAGGGTCAACGTGATAGGGGCGGCCCGCCAGCACAATGATGCGGCGGCCTTCCCTGCGGGCCTGCGCAATAATCTCGGTGCCCTTGTCGCGCAGCTGCTGCATGTGGCGGGCGTACTCGTCGTAGGCCGCATCAATGGCTTCGTGCACGGCCTTCCGGTCCAGCCCCGGGAAATAATGGTCCAGCGTCTGCTGGAATTTCTTGTAGAAATCCTTGCGGCGCTCGAGGTTGAAGTAATCGTAGATGAACTTCGTCGCCTTCAGCTCGGGGCAGTTGCCCTCGAGCACCTCGGGATAGTAGGCCACGACGGGGCAGTTATAATGATTGTCGCCCAGGTGCTCGTCCAGATTGTAGCTCATGCAGGGGTAGAAGATCGCGTCCACGCCCTGCTCACACAGCCAGTGAATGTGGCCGTGGCTCAGCTTGGCCGGGAAGCAAGCCGTGTCGCTGGGGATCGTCGCCTGACCGCTCTGGTACAGCTTGCGGTTGGAGAAGGGGCTGACGACGACCTCAAAGCCGAGGCGGCTGAACAGCGTGTGCCAGAACGGCAAAAGCTCGTACATATTCAGGCAGAGCGGGATGCCGATCTTGCCGCGGCTGTTCGCGGGGGCTGCTGCCTTGCGGTAGCCGTCCAGCAGCTTGAGCTTGTAGGCGTAGAGGTCCAGGTCCTCGTTGTTGGCCTTGCCGGTCACGGGCTTGTCGCACCGGTTGCCGGAGATAAAGCGCTTGCCATCGGCAAAAACGTTGACGGTCAGCTGGCAGTGGTTGCCGCACCCCTGACACTGCACGGTGTTGACCTTCTGGCTGAAATGCTCCAGCTCCAGCTGGGTCAGCACGGTGCTGCGGGCGTGCGCGCCTGCCTTGGCCTTGCCGTACAGGGCCGCGCCGTAAGCGCCCATCAGGCCCGCAATGTCGGGACGGATGACGTTGACGCCCATCTCCTTCTCAAAGGCGCGGAGCACAGCCTCATTGTAGAAGGTGCCGCCCTGTACCACGATGTTGCGGCCCAGCTCCTCGGGGCTGGACGCGCGGATGACCTTGTACAGCGCGTTCTTGACGACGGAGATGGACAGACCGGCGCTGATATTTTCAATCGAGGCACCGTCCTTCTGCGCCTGCTTGACAGACGAGTTCATAAACACGGTGCAGCGGCTGCCAAGGTCAACGGGCTTGTCGGCAAACAGGCCCAGCGCCGCAAACTCCTTGACGTCGTAGCCCAGCGCCTGGGCGAACGTCTGCAAAAAGCTGCCGCAGCCGGAGGAGCAGGCTTCGTTCAGGAAGATGTTGCTGATCGCACCGTCCTCAATTTTGAAGCACTTCATGTCCTGACCGCCGATGTCGATGATGAAATCCACGTCGGGCAAAAAGTGCTTGGCGGCGGTAAAGTGCGCGACAGTCTCGACAAGACCGCGGTCACAGTGGAACGCATTTTTGACGAGCTCCTCGCCGTAGCCGGTGGTGGTCACGCTGGCGATCTGCAGGCCCGGGTGATCCTTGTAGAGACCGAGCAGCGTCTCCCTGACGAGCGGGATCGGGTTGCCGAGGTTCGGACGGTAGCGCTCGAACAGAATGTTCGCGTCGTTGTCGATGACGACGAGCTTGATGGTGGTGGAGCCGGAGTCGATGCCGATATGTACCGGCCCGCAGTCTGCGCCAAAGGGCAGGCAGGGCACGGTGGCCTTTAAGTGGCGGGCGTGGAAGTCCTCGTACTCCTGTTTGTTTGCGAACAGCGGCGGCAGGCTGACGTAGGTCGCTGTGGCGCTGTATTCGTCGAGACGCTTGGCAACCTCGCGCAGGTCGGATTCCTCGTCGGCATAGAACGCCGCGCCCATCGCGACGAAGAGCAGGCTGTTCTCCGGCAGGGTGCCGGTGACACCCAGAGTCTTGTCAAAGCTCCGGCGCAGCGTCCCGGAGAAGGTCAGCGGGCCGCCCAGATACAGGATATTGCCCTTGATGGGACGGCCCTGTGCAAGGCCTGCAATGGTCTGGTTGACCACAGCTTTATAAATGCTGGCAGCAATGTCCTCGGTGCGGGCACCCTGATTGATCAGCGGCTGCACGTCACTTTTGGCGAACACGCCGCAGCGGGAGGCGATGGTGTAGGTGCGCTGGGCATTTTCTGCCGCTTTGTTCATCTCGTCGGCACCCATCTTCAGCAAAGTCGCCATCTGGTCGATGAAGGCGCCGGTGCCGCCGGCGCAGCTGCCGTTCATGCGCACCTCGGTGCCATTGGTCAGGAACAGGATCTTGGCATCCTCGCCGCCCAGCTCAATGACACAGTCCGTCTGGGGCACAAAGCGCTTGACCGCCACGCGGGTGGAGAACACCTCCTGTACAAAGGGCACGCCGCAGCTGTCGGCCAGACCCATGCCAGCCGAACCGGAAATGCTCAGCAGCGCCTTCTGACCGTGCAACTGCTCGGCATCGATGCGGCGCAGCAGCTCCTGCGCCTTTTCCAGAATATGGCTGTAATGCCGTTCGTATGTAGAATACAGCAGCGTATCATGTTCATCCAGCACCACACACTTGATGGTGGTGCTGCCGATGTCAAGACCTACTCTCACGTCGTTTTCCTCCTAAGGACAAATGCCGGAGACGACGTCCCCGGTAAAAGGCAAAGCAATTTCTTTGCCAAAAATTAGTTTGGTAACGAATCATCCATTGAATCGCATACAGCTGTATTATAATCCAATTCCGTGGCGCAATCAATGCATGTACTTCATTTTACACGGAAAAAATAGTATTTTCCGCGCAAAAAGTTAAACATTTTGTGAACTTGTCCAGATTGAAACGGCGGCATCTGCAGCTCCGTCTGCAAACAAAAACTGCTGCACAGGCGCGCTCCCATGCAGCAGTATCTTCTTTCTATTTTTATAGAGCAAACTTCAGCACCGGTTCTTCACAGGTCTTCCGTGCCGCCGCGCTCCGGCATGGTGCGCAGCTCCCGCACCAGCATATTGCGCAGCTGGTATTGCTGCTGCGTCCGCACCGGGCTGCAGTCCGAACGCAGTTCCACGGTCGGTTCCGGCATCGGTTCATCGCACAGCGGGATGGTCACGACAGCCCGGGTGCCTTTTTCCGGTGCACGCTGTTCTACCTGCAGGTCCCAGCCCATACGGCGGCAGCACTCGCGGCAGAGCAGCAGGCCAAGCCCGGCCCCGCCCAGAAAGCAGCGGCGGTTTTCCAGCCATGCTTCCCTGCTTGTTTCCGGCAAACCGCAGCCGTCGTCCAGCACGGTCAGCTGCCAGAAGCTCTCGCACCGGCGCAGCGTCAGCTGCACTTTGCCGCCTGTGCCGCAGGCACGCAGCGCATTGGAGAGCAGATGCAGGCACAGCAGCTCTGCATCGCTGCAGTCGGCCATCACACGGCAGGACGTCAAGCCGCCATAGTCCAGCGTCAGCTCCACATTCAGCTGCTCCTGCACCATATCAGCCTGCGCTGCGATCTGCTGCAGCATCTGGCACAGGTCCAGCGGGGAAAGCTGCGGGGGCTCTTCTGCGCGCAGAAAGTCCAGCAGGGTCATCACTTCGTTCATCGTGCGGTCCAGCCGTGCCGCAGCGGCGCTGATGTCATTCACCGCCTGCCGGGTCTGCTCATCGGCTCCGACCCGTGCAAGGTGCTGCTCCAGATATTCACAGTTGCGCCCGACCAGTCCCAATGCATGGAAGCAGGCCTGTTCCACATCTTTCTGCGGGATCGCCTGTGCCGTCAGTGCTCCTGCGTCATTTTGCCACTCTTGCTCCATACCTTTACGCCTCCAAAGCCTCCTGCTCAGCCGCCTTTCTGATGCTGAAGATAGTTTTTGACTGCATAGATCAATTTGCCGGTCGTGGGCTTTTCGTCTGCAAAGCCGCTTTTTTCTTTGAACGCCAGCCATTCTGCGGTGGGTCTGGCTTCCAGCTGATCGACCATGCGCCGGATCCCGCTGTCCACGGCAGAGACCGACACCTCATACTGTTCGCCCACCGCCTGCAGGATCTCCTTGCGGATTGCCAACTTCTGGACGGTGCCATACACCACGCTCACTGCGCTGGACAGATAGCGGCTATTCATGTCCGGCTGCCGGATTCCCCAGCCCTCGTACAATTCCTGACACCTGCGTTCCATCTGCCGTCCCGGCATCCGATACAGCTCCCACAGCAGGCTTCTGAGCTCCGCGCGGCCAACATAACACAGGCCTTCGCCGGGCTCCGGGCAGAGGATGCTGCTGTTCTGCCGCCGGGCTTCATCGATCATCAATACCGGGGGCCTTGCTTCCGTGGTGCGGAGCTCCGTCAGAAGTTCCAGCCCGCTCATATCTTCCAACTGGCTGCAAAGGATCACTGCATCGAATCTCCGGCCCTGCTGCAGCTGCTCCAGCAGGCGGCTGCCGTTCTGAAAGCAGGTACACTCCGTCCCGGCGCATTGCTCCTGTATGTAATTCTTTTGTACCCGCAGTTCCTTGCGGTCGTAGCTTCCAAGGGCGATCTGCAGCGTTCTGTCTGTGTTCTCATTCTCCACACGACGCGCCGCCTTTCTGCCCGAGCTGGTCTGTGCCGACCAGTTCCTCTACCACATCCTGCCAGATCTCCGGCTGGACGCCATTCTCACACAGATACCGCAGGATCCGGTAGCCGAACTCTGGTGCCGCCGCGATGTACCGGCTTTCCATACACTGTCGATCCCCGGTGCGGCAAAGGGTCAGACGACAGCCGCTTTCGTCGTCCGCATCCATCGAATACACCAGCGTATATGCCTTCTGCAGCCCGTCAATTGCCGAAAACTGACGGATCATAGGTGAAAATGTACGTTCCATAATTCTTCCTCCTTGCTACAGGGTTCCGCAGTATTTTACTGTATTCCCTGTTTTTCCTGTTTTGCTGTAAAAGCTTTTCCGAGTATATTTTAAGGAGCAAAAAGGGAGTGGTACAATCCCGAAGAAGCGTCTATTTTCATCAGGCTGCATTTTTACGCCATACTTTATTTTTTACAACTTTTTTACAACGAATGTTCATTTTGACCAGGATTTACCACGGTTTTTAGCATCTGGTCGCTTTTGTCCGGCCCGGCCATGCCGCTTTTTGCTTTTTCAGCGGCATCTCCTGCTCTTAAAATAGCACGAATGCGACGCAAATTCAACTTTTCGACTCATTTTCCCGGTCTTTTCCCGTTTTGGACAGCCAGTCTCTGCCAACAGCACATCATTTTATCCATTCCGCAGAAATTTTCGCCCAATTATACACAGTTTTTTCATATTATTACGGTAAAATAAAAGAGTATGACATTCTGCGCAGAGCGCAGCTTTTGATAGTTCATTGGAAAGAGCGGCACCGTTCCTGTGGGGAGCGGCCGGAAAGGCTTGCACATGCTCCAACTCAAACACATCAAAAAAGAATACAAGACCGGCGATCTGGTCCAGAAAGCACTGGATGACGTCAGCCTGAACCTGCGGGACAATGAATTCGTTGCCATTCTCGGCCCCAGCGGTTCCGGCAAGACCACCCTGCTGAATATCATCGGCGGCCTGGACCGCTACGACAGCGGTGATCTGATCATCAACGGTGTTTCCACCAAAAAATACACCGACCGCGACTGGGACTCCTACCGCAACCACACCATTGGTTTTGTGTTCCAGAGCTACAATCTGATCCCCCACCAGACGGTGCTCTCCAACGTGGAGCTGGCACTGACCATTTCCGGCATTTCGGGTGCGGAGCGCCGCAGCCGGGCCGCCAAGGCACTGGAACAGGTGGGTCTGGGAGACCAGCTGCACAAGCATCCCAGCGAGATGTCCGGCGGTCAGATGCAGCGTGTGGCCATTGCCCGCGCTCTGGTGAACAATCCCGACATCCTGCTGGCGGACGAGCCCACCGGTGCACTGGACAGCGAGACCAGCATTCAGGTCATGGAGCTTCTAAAGGAGGTGGCCAAAGACCGCCTTGTGGTCATGGTCACCCACAACCCGGAGCTGGCCGAACAGTATGCTACCCGCATCGTCCGTCTGCGCGACGGCATCATCCAGTCCGACACGGCCCCCTTCCTGCCGGACGATGCCGTGCTGGCCCCGCCGGTGCACAGGAATCTGGGCCATTCCTCCATGTCTCTGCTGACGGCCCTTTCCCTGAGCTTCAACAATCTGCTCACCAAAAAGGCCCGCACCCTGCTCACCGCATTTGCCGGTTCCATCGGCATCATCGGCATCGCGCTGATCCTTTCGCTCTCGGCCGGTGTGAGCAATTATATCCAGGACATGGAGCGCTCCACCCTTTCGGAATATCCGCTGCAAATCACCTATAACGGCATCGACCTTGCCGCCCTGCTGAACCCGGAGAGTTATACCACTGCCGTTGCCGATACCACCGGCGTCGGCAGTGTATCGTCCTCTTCCGCCCCGGAGGGAATGGTCACGGTGCGGGAGCTGCTTTCCCAGCTGACCGAGGACACCTCCAATTCCAACGACCTTACCTCCCTGAAAGCCTATCTGGACAGCCCGGACTGCCCTATCCCGGAGGACGCTGCTTCCATCGAGTACACCTACGGCTCCTACCCGCTCATCTACCGCCAGAATAAGGACGGTACCGTGCGTCAGGTGTACCCGGACAGCACCATCTCTTCCCTGAGCAACACCGCCTCTGCCGCCGGCATCGTCTCCTCCATGACCAACCAGAATGTGTTTACCGAAATGGCCGAGGCGCCCTCTCTGTACGAGAACCAGTACGACGTCAAAGCAGGCCGCTGGCCGAATGGTGCCAACGAAGCCATTCTGGTGCTGAACGCAGACGGCAGTGTCAGCGATTATGCGCTTTACCTGATGGGCATTGAGGACGAAAACGTGATGCTGCGCTTTCTGGAAGCATATTCCAGAGACAAAAACACTCCTGCGCCCACCGGTTACAGCACCTATCCCTACGAGACCTTTGTGGGGCTGAAGTTCAAGATACTGACCCTTTCCGACCTTTATGCCTATGACGAGGACCGCCAGATCTGGCGCAACCAGTCCGGCGATGAAGCCTTCATGGAACAGGCCGTTGCCGACAGCCCGGATCTGACCATCGTGGGCGTCGTCCAGCCCAAGCCGGACGCCAGCTCCACCATCCTGCCCACCGGCGTTGCCTATTCCCATGCGCTGACCTATTACGCCATCGACCATGCCGCCGAGAGCGAGGTCGTAAAGCAGCAGCTCGCCCACCCGGATACCAACGTGCTCACCGGTAAACCCTTTGACACGGAGCAGCAGGACAAGAGCAGCCTTGATCTTTCCTCCCTGTTCTCTGTGGACACCGATGCGCTGAAGGATGCCTTCCAGTTCGACGCCAGCAAGCTGCAGTTTGACCTGAGCGGCGCGTTTAATTTGACGAACGGCTCCTTCGACCTTGCGTCCATCATCGATCCGTCCTCCTTCCAGCTGGATATGAACGATCTTGACCTGAGCGACATCGACCTGAGCGATGTGCAGCTGCCGGAGATGGATTCGCTGGATCTGAGCCAGCTGTTCGCGGATATGGACATGTCCATTTCGCAGGATGCGCTGCAGGAGCTGATGAAGAACGTCATGAACGGCTACAAGCGCTACATCATCGGCAACGGCATCCTGAATCTGGACAAGATCGGTTTCTCTTCCTATATGGAAAGTGACATATTCAAGCAGATTCTTGCCGAATCCATGGGCAGCCTGCTGGATACCTCCGGCCTGCAGGATCAGTTCACTGCTTCGCTGCAGCAGAACCTGCAGGGCATCATGGCCCGCTATCTGGAAAGCTATTCCCAGCAGCTCACCCAGAAGCTGGGCGAAGCCTTGCAGGAAAAGCTCACTGCCGCCATTCAGGCTCAGATCGGCACTGTGATGCAGCAGCTGATGCGCCAGCTGACTGCGCAGTTCAGCCAGCAGCTGCAGACCTCGATCCAGAAGAACATTTCCAAACTCAGCAGTCAGGTGGAGGACGCATTGCAGATCGACGCCGCAGTGTTCCAGAACGCTGTGCAGCTGAATATGAGCACCGACGATCTGGTGGATCTGGTCAAGCTGAATCTGCAGTCCGGCTCCACCACCTACAACAGCGTACTGGGCTCGCTGGGCTACTCCGATTACGCATCGCCCGGAGCCATCTGGATCTATCCCAACAGCTTTGAGGCCAAGAACCGCATCGTGGAAAATCTGAACGCCTACAACGCCTCCATGCGCGAGCAGGGACAGGACGACAAGGTGATCGTTTTCTCCGACACGGTCGGCACCCTGATGAGCGCCGTGACCAAGATCGTGGGCATGGTCAGCAACGTACTGGTGGCCTTTGTGGCCATCTCGCTGGTGGTCTCCTCCATCATGATCGGCGTCATCACCTATATCAGCGTGCTGGAACGCCGGAAAGAGATCGGCATTCTGCGCGCCATTGGCGCTTCCAAGATGAACGTTTCCGAGGTGTTCAACGCCGAGACCTTCATCATCGGCCTGTGCTCGGGCGTCATGGGCATCGTGCTGAGCGAGATCCTGCTCATCCCGGGCAACATGCTCATCCGGCAGGTCTCGGGCAGCGACACCCTGACGGCCATCCTGCCGCTGGACGCCGCCGCGTTCCTCATTGTGCTGGCCACCCTCCTCACCATTCTGGCGGGCCTCATCCCGGCCATGGGTGCCGCCAAGAGCAACCCGGTCAAGGCCCTGCGGTCGGAATAAAACCGCTCTTCCCGATACGCGCAAAACCCCGGACAACAGGCAAACGCTTGCTGTCCGGGGTTTTCTTGTGTCGGAACTTTATCGCTCCACAGTTGTAGAAAGGGTGGTGCTCCAACGCTTGCCGGGTGCCAGGCAGACGGCTGCTGCCCGCTCGTTCCACTCCTGGGGATCGTTTTCTGCACTGGGCAGGGAGTGCCACGGTTCAATGCAGACAAAGCGGACGGGCTTTGCCAGGGCACTCCAGATCAGTTTGTACGGGAAGCCCTCCACATTGCAGACGATGTGCCGCCCGGTATCTTTTTCATAGATCCCCAGCGTTTTGGTGCGCAGACCTGCCATGCAGAAGCTGTCGTTGGAGAACAACTCATCTGTCAGCTGGATCTTTTCAGCATTCTTCCACTTGTAATAGCACCGCCCGCTGAGCAGACCATGGGGCCGCGCATCGATGATAACGGGGCTCTCCGGCTGGTCGAACCGGAATTCATAGTCCTCTGTGGTATGGCAATCGTCAAATGGGATGTTGAATGCCGGGTGGAAGCCGATGCCAAAACGCAGTTCCTCCTGCCCAGGGTTTTCCACGGTCAGGGTATGGTGGATGGTCTTGCCCTCCAGCCGGAACATGCTGGTCAGAACAAACTCAAACGGGAACCACGTTTCTTTCAACTCCGGGCTGGACCGCAGTTCCAGGACGATCTCGTGCTCATCCACCCGCACCAATGTGTGCTCCACATCCCGGGCAAAGCCCTGCTTGACCACATGATAGGTTTTGCCCTTGTGAGAGTAGGAGCTCTGGGGCAGTTCCCCCGTCCAGGGGAAGAGGATGGGTGCGTGACGGGGCCAGACCTCCGGGTCAGCCTGCCAGAGCACTTCCTCCCCGGCTGCGTTTTTCAGGCTGACAGCTTCCGCGCCAAGGGTGTCCACCGTCAGGGTAAAGAATTCGTTCCGAAGCACTGCCTGCATGGGAAACGCCTCCTTTTACATGGTCTTCTCGTACAGCTTGATGATGTCCTTCACCGTGCTCTGGCGGGGGTTGGCGGGAATGTTGCCGCTCTTCATGGCGTCCTCGGCCATGGCAGGGATCTTATCCGCCGTCACGCCCACTTCCGACAGGGTAGCCGGGATGCCCAGTTGTTCGTTCAGATGGCGCAGCTCCTCCACCAGCATATCCGGGGTAAAGTTTTCGATGGGGCCATTGCCCTCCCGGATGTAGTTGTAGATGACCTCATAGCGGCCATGGTCGGCCAGAGCGTTGTACTCCACCACATTGGGCAGCAGGATGGAGTTTGCCACACCGTGGGGCACGTTGAAGTAGGCGCTCACCGGGTGGCTCATGGCGTGGACATTGCCCAGACGGGCCCAGGCAAAGGAGATGCCCGCAAAGTTGGAGCCCAGCATCATGGCACAGGCTGCCTCTTCATCCTGGCGATTGGCCACAAAGCGGCGCAGGTTGCCGCCAATGAGCTCCATGGCCTTTTCCGCCATGGCATCGGAAAACGGGGTGGCGTTGCGGGAAACATAAGCCTCCATGGCGTGGATGAGGGCATCCACACCGCAGGAAGCGGCGATGGAAGCCGGGGCCGTCATGATGAGCTCCGGGTCCAGCACGGCGTACTTGGGCAGGATCTCATAGCTGAAGACCGAGAGCTTGTAGTTGCGCTCCGTGTCCGTGATAACGGCAGAGGCGGTCACCTCACTGCCGGTACCTGCCGTGGTGGGAATGGCGATCATGGGCACGATGGGGCCGGGTACCTTGTGGTTGCCCTCGTAATCGGTGATCTTGCCGCCATAGTTGACCAGCACACCCACGGCTTTGCCCACATCCATGGAGCTGCCGCCGCCCAGGGCCACGATGCTGGTAGCACCACACTCCTTGTACAGGGCTGTTGCCTCATTGACCACAGCCACGGTGGGGTTGGGCACCACGTCCAGATAACTGGTGCACTTGAGTCCGGCCGCCTCAATGATATCCTGTACTTTTTTGACGACACCGATCTTTTCCAGCCCGCGGTCCGACACCAGCAGGATGTTGTCAGAGTGGTTCTCGGCCAGGATCTCCGGCAGCTTTTTCAGGCTGCCCATGCCAAACTGGATGTTCTGCGGAATTTTGAAGTTGAAGTCTTTCATGGCTGCTCTTCCTTTCTATCGTTACCCGTTAAAAATGGAGTTCGGTTCTCTGGATCAGGTCTTTCTGCAGGGGCTTGCCCAGCTCCACAAAGTAGGCGCTGTAACCGGCCACGCGGACCAGCATGTCCTTGTAATCCTCGGGCTTTTTCTGGGCGGCCCGCATGGTGGCAGCGCTCATGATGTTGAACTGGACATGCATGGCGCCCTTGTGGATATATTCCTCAATAAAGCTTGCCAGGTTGTCCCGGCCCTCAATGCCAGCCACAGCTTCCTGGGGGAAGCGGAGGTTCATCAGGGTGCCATTGGTGGCGAGACTGTGATCCACTTTGGTCAGCGAGTTGACGATGGCCGTGGGGCCGTTGATATCGTGGGAGCCAAAATCCGTGTGGACCGGGCCCATATTATCGGAGATGGCCTCCCCTGCCTTGCGGCCGTCCACCGAGGCATTGGTGTTCAGGCCCATAGCGACATTGGCGTTGACGGAGTAGACACCGGGGCTGAAGATACCGCCACGGGGCGTCTTGCGGCCTGCAATGTGCTTGCAGTAGGTCTCAAACATGAACTTGAACAGCTCGTCGGCGTAATCGTCATCATTGCCGTAGTGGTGCACTTTGGAGCTGTTGACGAGGGCATACAGCTTCTCGTAGCCTTTCCAGTTGTGCTTGACGGCTTCCAGCAGCTCGGCACCCGTGCAGCGTTTCTCGTCAAAGACCAGCTGCTTGATGGCGGCCAAGGAGTCCGCACAGGTGGCCATGCCGCTGGCCTGGGGGCCGATGCCGTTGTACTTGGCACCGCCCTCGGTCAGGTCGTGGCCAGACTCCATGCAGTCCTCAAACAGAGCTGAGACATAGGGCAGCGGCTTGAGGGCACGGTGGGCATTCTCGATGACGCAGAGGCTGGAGCACATCTGGTTGGTCCAGTACTCAAACTGGGTGTCCACGCTCTGTTTGACTTCCTCAAAGCTGGCGTAGCGGTCCAGGCTGCCCGTGTCGGGGCCCAGATGCTTGCCCAGGGCACCGCACTGGCTCCAGCGGGGGCAGTGGGGGCCGCAGTCGATGCAGCGGCCGCCGTTGAGCACCATCTCCATCATCTTGGCGGTGTTGACATAGGCGGCATCGTGCCAGCCATACTCCTTGCCGGGCAGGCTGATCTCCACGCAGCCCACCACACAGTAATCCCGGGCTTCTTCCAGCGTCATCCCCTTGCGCATCATGCCTTTGATGGCCGGGCCGTCGTTGAAGAGCTTGGGGTGGCCATAGCCCGCCCGGATGCACTCCACGGCTTTGACGCGCAGCTCTTCGGGGGTGCCCTCATGCATCCGGACGCAGACCCAGGGGTTCATCATCCGGGTGTGGGCGGAGGCTTCCAGCATCAGCATGGTCAGGTCGTTGGTGGCATCGGTGCCGTCCCGTTTCACACCGCCAATGGTCAGGCTCTCGCCGCCAAAGCCGCGGCCATTGCGCAGGGCCATGCTGCCGCGGTCCTTGAGCTTGGTGGGGTTGTTGAGCTTGACGTACTCCACTTCCAGCAGCTCCAGCGCAAACTCCTTGGTGATGCTCTTGTCGGCTTCGTAGTAGGGGTAAAGCCACTGGTCCATCCGGCCATAGGAGATGGAGTGGCCGTTGGACTCCACGCAGATGAGCATAGTGGCAAAGTTGAACAGCTGCAGCGCCTGCCAGAATGTCTTGGGCGTGCCGCCTGCCACGGCATGGCAGTTGACGGCGATCTGTTCCAGCTCTGCTTTCCGCTTGGCGTTCGGCTCCTTGGCGGCCATTTCCTCGGCCAGCACGGCATACCGCTCAATGTACTTCTTCACAGCGCTGTGCATGATGATGACCGCCTGATAGAATTCCCGCTTGGTGCAGAACTCGGGGTCGTGCATATCCAGCGCGGCCAGCTTCTGTTTGGCCTGCTCCAACAGTCCGTCAAAGCCCAGCCGCATCAGGCGGGCGTAATCCACGGCCAGGTGGCCGGTACCCGCATAGTGATAGAGGTTGGTCTGGTAGATCTTCTTGCCCGCCTCGGAGCCCTTGAGCTGGTCATCGTCCAGCCGGACGTTGATGTAATCATCCAGCGTGCGGCCTTTCCACCAGCTGCACAGGTCTAAAATCTCCTGCTTTTCTTTCTCGTTGCGGATATAGAACTGGTCATGCTCCCGCTCCTCAAAGGGGTGGTTCTGCACCTCGTCCAGGATCCAGTTGACGGAAAACTCCGGGTAGATGGGCGCGGATTTGACGGGCGAAGCGATCTCACCCACAATGAGGTCATCGTCGTAAATTTCAATGCCGCAGTGCAGCAGCACATTCTCAAAGGCATAGGCCACTTTGAGCTTTTCGGGCAGGTGCTCGTGCCGCTGATAGCTCTCGGTGACGAGGCGCAGGCGCTCTACATCCACATCATAACCACGGTCCAGAAAAGTCTGGCGCAGCTTGTTGATGCGGGGGTAGGGCGACCAGTCCTCGTGGTGGACCTGATAGCCCAGGCAGTAAACTTTATCGTACGGCTCGGTGCCGCGTGCGGTGGTGTGGACAGTTGCCATGGATGTTCCTCCTTGGTGTGATGATTTATTCCGGTTAACTCTCTTCTTTTTCTTTGGTGCCCACGAGGCAGTGGATGCCCCGGCTGTTGAAATACCTTGCAATTTCTTCTACCCGCCGCTGGAACGCCCGGCGCTGCAGGCGCACGGCTTCCATCTGGTACGGGATCCCCAGTGATTTGTATTTTTCCTCACCCAGCCGCATAAAACTCAAAAGCTGCAGGGTTCGCACCTGCCCGCCCAGCTGTCTGAGGATAAAATCCGCGCTGGCCTCGATGTTCTGCCGCCCATCGTTGACCCCCGGGATGACCGGGATGCGGAGGATGAGCTCCCGCCCCTCCTGTGCCAGGCGGCGGAGGTTTTGCAGAATGAGCTCGTTGCCCACCCCGGTATACTGGCGGTGGAGGGCAGAATCCATCAGCTTGAGGTCCGAGATGATGAGGTCGGTATAGGGCAGAACCTTTTCCACCTCCGACCAGCTGGCACAGAACGTGGACTCGCAGCAGGTGTGGTAGCCCTCCGCCTTGCAGGCGCGGAAGAGGGCCTCCACAAAATCGCTCTGGACCAGCGGGTCTCCGCCGGAGACGGTCACGCCGCCGCCCGAGCGCTCGTAGTAGCCTTGATCCCGGCGGATGAGTTCCATGCACTCCTCCACCGTCATCTGCCTGCCCCACTGCTTGAGCGCGTCGGAGGGGCATTCCTCGTAGCAGGCCAGGCAGTCCGTGCATTTTGTCCGGTCAATGCCCGCCAGCTTGCCCGCCGTAAAGCGGAAGATGTCTCCCTCCGGGCAGCTGTCCTCACAGCCGCCGCAGACTTTGCGGCCGATGCATTTGGTCCGGTAAACCCCAACCTGGGGCTGCGGGGCCCAGCTTTCGGGGTTGGAGCACCACTGGCACCGCAGCGGGCAGCCCTTTAAAAAGAACTCCGTCCGCATCCCGGGGCCGTCGTGAATGGTAAAACGCTGGACGTTGAACACGATGCCCGTTTCCGTCACATTGTCCGCCTCCTTTCCCAGTTTATTTCTCTGATCGTTTCTGGCTTGATTCTAACAGATGCCGCCTCTGAGAAACAGTGGACAACAGGCTGATTTTATATAGGGAACATTCCCTATTTTTGCGGCACAAAAAATGCCGGGCAGAGCAGCCGTTTCCGGCGCTCCACCCAGCATTTTACGGGAGATATTCTTTTCTGTCTCGGGAGTCACTTTTTCGCATCGTTTTGCTCCATCCAGCGGTAGAGCTGGAACCGGGAGTTCACCCCGCACTTGAGGTAGATATTCTGCACATGTTTCTTCACGGTGTGGTAGCTCACCACCAGCTTATCCGCCACCGCCTGATAGGTCAGGCCCTTGGCCAGCAGGCGGGCCACCCGCAGCTCCGCTTTGGTCAGGGGCTGGCCGGTGCCCGCGGGCAGGGCCTCGCTGTTTTTGCCAGCTGCCGCAGGCTGCTCCGCCCGGGCAATGGTGATCCAGTGGTAGCGGTCCACAATGCCGTTGGAATAGCGCTGGTCGTAGGTGTAAATTTTGAAAATATAGTCCCGGATGACCCGGGTCTGCACCCGGTTTTCGGCGTGGCCCAGCTCACTGCCCAGCAAAAACGGGAGCCAGCTGCAGGGCCTGCTTCCATCCAACCCATCGGCAGCCCCGCCCAGGATATCATCCAGGCAGACCTTTGCCGCGTGGTTGCAGCTCATGATGTGCATAAAATCATCCGTAACGAGATAGGCTTTTTCCCCCGAGAGGATGATCTCGCTCTGGATGTTGGAGATGATCTTGGCCTGCTCGTATTTCTTGAAGTTTTTGTAATCGTTGGCGATGTAAACGTAAATCTGTTCCAGCTGGCTCAGCTCCTCGGGCGTGAAATCGCCCTCTTCCCGGCTCTTGAAAAACGCCACCTGAATATACGCGTTGATGCCAAAGGCCATGGTCACGCTGTAGCGGGCCCCGAAATTTTCTTCGAGGAAACGCACATAGCTGCTCTGCTCGTAATCCTCCGGCGGGATGAGTTTGGTGGAGTGGTAGAGCCGGGGCGTGACGTTGTTGTAGGTCAGTTTATCCTGCACGGCCTCCCGGTACAGCGTCTGGCGCACCACGTCGGCCGGCTGGCAGCGGCGGTAAGGGTGCTCCTCGCAATCGGCCAGCACCCCGTTGCGGTGGGTCCAGGAGAGGAAATTGCCCTGCGGATCAAAGTAGGAGATGAGCACATTTTGCAGCCCGAAATTCCGGGCCAGCGAGTCCAGCAGGACCACGTTGAAAAACTCATCGGCTGAGATCTGGTGCTCCGACAGCTCCGAGAAAAACCGGAGGCGTCCGTCTTCTGCACGGTCCATGTCACTCGTCCTCTTCGTCTTTGGCCCAGTGGTAGGCGCAGCGGACCGCCTTGTTCCAGCCCTTGACCCGCTTTTTGCGCTCCTCCGGGGTGATGTTGGGCGTAAAGGTGCGGTCCACCGACCAGTTCTGCAGCACATCGTCGGTGGATTTCCAGTACCCCACCGCCAGGCCTGCCAGATAGGCGGCACCCAATGCCGTAGTCTCCACGCAGGAGGGGCGCTGCACCGGCACATTGCTCAGGTCGGCCATGGTCTGCATCAGGTAGTTGTTGGCGGAAGCGCCGCCGTCCACCTTGAGGGCTTTCATCTGGATGCCGGAATCCGCCTCCATGGCGTGGAGGACATCGTTGACCTGATAGCACAGGCTGTCCAGCGTGGCCCGGATGATGTGATACTTGTTGCAGCCGCGGGTCAGGCCCACAATGGTGCCGCGGGCGGACTGGTCCC